>JGI994J12354_10001635_pt1 | contig 22550 bp, 18 predicted proteins | sample IntmicLarv3ML3BL_FD_12354 | JGI IMG/M metagenome (IMG submission 12354) | reverse complement strand
TACCTCACTTTAGATTTAAAACTAAAACTGTATATGTATAAGTATTATATTCTTAAAGATTATGATTGTCAAGTAGTTATGAAACTTTTTTGAAAAATAATTTATGGTCTTGACTAAAACCTTGCCTTTTTTAGAGATATCCTAAATAAAAATTCTTTAAACGAAGTCGTTAGTAGTGAAAATATTGCCAAGTTATACCGGCTGCTTTTTTATCCTTATTGCCAATAAACATACATAGCAAAATTTTTAGTAGATCGTACGGTTTTATTTTTTAACCCCTCCCTTTAAATATATGTCAAGGGAGGGGTTAAAGTTATAAGCATTTGGTTTTCGAGTTATTCTTCAAGGCACCTCTAAACAAAAAGCACATAAATAAACTGTTGATTTTATATAGCTACTCTTCTTTGGCACCTTTAAAGAGTTCAGCTATTCCGGCTACACTGCCCATGACATTGGTTGCCTCAACAGGTAAGTAGATCTTGGACGCCTTGCCGTCAGCTATTTTTTCAAGCGCTTCCATGTACTTTATAGCTATAAGGTCGTTTGTAGGTTTACCTTCATGTATAGCCGTATATACATTGCTGATAGCTAAAGCTTCACCTTCTGCGATAGCGATGAGTTTTTGTTTTTCAGCGTTAGCAACCTGTATAATAGCCTCAGCTTCGCCTTGAGCGTTAAGTATTTGTGCTTGTTTTTCGCCTTCTGAACGTAAAATAGCGGACTGCTTAGCTCCTTCCGCTTCCAAAATAGCGGCACGGCGGTCACGCTCAGCTTTCATCTGACGGTGCATGGCTTCCGTAACGTCTATCGGCGGTTCTATCCTTTGCAGTTCAACGCGGGTTACTTTAACACCCCAAGCGTCAGTCGCGAGATCAAGTATTTCACGTAGTTTACCGTTAATAACATCGCGCGAAGTAAGAGACTCGTCAAGCGCCATATCACCTATCAAGTTACGCAAATTAGTCTGCGCGAGTTTGATGACTGCCATATAAAAGTTCGCTACATTGTACATAACTTTTACCGGGTCTGTCACAGCATAGTAAATAACAGCGTCAACCTCTACCGCCACATTATCTTTTGTGATAACTTGTTGCGGCGGAACGTCAACTACTTGTTCGCGTATATCTACTTTGGTCATCCTGTCAAAGATAGGGATTATAAAGTTTATACCCGGGTTAGCTGTTTTGTTGTACTTACCCAGCCTTTCAATAACGCCTCTTTCGTATGGTCTGACTATTCTGGTTGCGATTAATATAAATATTATGACAACTATAGCCAATAATGTCCATCCCATATATATCATCCTCCTTGTGCTATTTTATTCTTTTATCACTTCGGCTTTTGTTCCGTTAATCTCTTTAACTATCACTTTGCCGCCGACCGGTATAATCTCTTTATTTATAGAGATCGCGAGCCAGTTCTCGGCGCTTACCTCTATCCTGCCGGTGCCGGCTATATGATTTATTTCTTCTGTAACTATAGCTTCTTGCCCTATGTGCCGTTCAGCCCCAAAGCGTTCTTGGCTTCCGGAGCTATTAATTTTATCCTTGTAACGATAAAATATGAGGAATAAAACGACTGACACTACGATAAAGGTTGCTATTTGGATGCTGAGACCGTAAGTATCTCCGCCTACTTTTAGGTACGCCATTAAGGCGGCGGCGGCGGCGCCAATACCAAACCAAATAGCGGCAAAGGACATAGAGAATATCTCAGCTATTATCAAAGCTGCTGCCAGTATAAGCCACATTATGAGTACACTGTCCATAAAATTATCCCTCTCTTCAGTTATATTATAACCTTTTTTTCTCTTTTTTTCAAGTCTCTTTGTATATAGAGAGGCTATGCCTATTTTTATGTACTCATTTTACTGTAAATTTTTATTTTTTTTCATAAAACTCTTGACTTTCTTACTATTGCAATGTTATACTATACCAGAGTTTACTTTTGGAGGTAAAACAAAATGAGGAAAAACATTTTAGCAATACTCGCTGTTTTGATCTGTATAGCGTTCGCTTTCACTTTAGGCGGCTGCTCAGGCGGTAAGAAAAACAGCAAAGAGACGATCGTTATCTCTATTGACGACGACTATAGGTTTGTCGACTATGACGACATAGGCGATCATGAAGACTGCCTTGACTATTACGGTATTCCGGGATTAGAGTCTTTCGGTTTATATAATAATGCCGATTTTGATGTGCAAATAGCTCATATAGGTTTTGTTAACGAGAAATTCGTGATGCTTGACTTATTCTACAACGATGCGCAGATTATTTTAAGCGGAGCTTCTGGAAGTGTTAAGTGGAGCGCGGGTTTTTATAATGACAGCCGAGACTTTGACACTGTTTACCCTGATTTCTTTGATGACTATCTTAAAATAGAACATATCAGCGGCGATACATATCTTGTTACATTTGTTGACCATATTGATGATGACGATATTATAAAAATCACAGCTACAGACAGCAAAGGAAATAAAGGTTCATTTTTATATGTATGTTCATAATAGTTTTTAGTCTAAAACGTAGAATATGTTTTAAGAGCGTTCTTTCTTTAAGAGCGCTCTTTTTTATAAACATTCGTTTTACTGCTAAAAAATTATTTTATCCTCTTCTGTTAATTCGCCGATAAAAGCAGATGTCTCAAAGTTTTGTCCTACAGTGAGTATGCCGCGTCCGTCGGAAGAAGAAAACAGTATATAGTTGTACCGCCCGTCTTTATCTTTCTCCTTACTTTTTTCGCTTTTTCTGACACAAAACCCTGTTCCCTCATAAACTTTTAAAAAGGTCTTTCCTTCGTGTATAAGCGCGTTTGTCGGGTCTCCCAACCAACTGTGAGAAAGTTTTTTGCACACACCTATGTATTTTCCGCCATTAATAACAGCAAGCCACATAGTATGCCCCGGAGTCTCTCCGCCAAGCATAGCGAGGTCGAGTCGGGAGTCTGTGTCGTGAAACGTATATATTTCAACTATTTGTAACCGGACGCCTTCTATTTTCAGCATACGTCCCGGTTGAAGTTCATTTATCATTTTATTTATCCCAAGTAATCATAGTATCTGACATACTCTACATTTATTTTTAGTCTGTCAACTTCTTTTTGAAAAAGTGTGATCTTTATAAAACTATCAAAGCTGCCGTCCAAAAATATAACCTCGTTTCCATTATCTGTTATTTCCGCGTTTTTTGATAGTTGCCGCGTGTAATAAGTCTTTATAAACTCGGAAATGTTATACTCACATACCGCGCTGTAACGGACAAAATACAAAAGTTCTTTTTCATCTTCATCTGTTACACGATAGTATTCTTCGCTAAGCTCTGTCGTGTTGAGGTTTAAAACGCGAATGGGAAAGTCATCGCTTAAAATATAGTTACGGTGTACAATAGTAAGGCTGTTTTCGCCAAGCGATATCTGCTCTTTTGTCTCAGCCGAGAGCAAAAAAGAGGAGGATATACTAAGTATTAGTGCTAATAATAACGCGCCGGTACTTTTCATTTAGTCAAAAACAATGTATAATATATTATAGCATATTTTTGCGGAGTATTTAATGGGTAATATAAAAAAAAGTAAAAAGAATCAAGATATTTCATCAGAAAAGAATAAAAAGCCGATAGTTTTTGAAGTGATAGGTCTTATATTAATGTTTTTAGGAGCATTAGTATTAGTACTTCATTTTGTGGAAGTAAAACAGCTCAATTTTTTACTGGTCGCGTTTTCTTTTATGTTTGGAACTGTCGGCAGTTATCTATTGCCTCTCTGGTTTATATTTATCGGCGCGCTCTATATAGTTCACCTCCGCCATCTTCATTTTGTTTCGTTCGCGACCGGTGTTTCTCTCTTTTTTCTAACGCTTTTAGCGACATGTCAACTGTACTCTGACCCTTCGTTTCATGTCAAAAATTTGGCGAGTGAACTTGGAGGATTTAGCGGGATGATAATAGTATCACCGCTTTACGCGTTATTTGCTAAACTTACATTTTTGCCGCTTATATTTCTATTTCTCCTCTCTTTATCGCTTACTTTTCAAACTCCGCTTTGGAAGATTATCGTTTTTCCTTTCAGACTTATATATATGTTTGTTATCTCGCCTATCCGTGACACCATGCGTGAGAAAAAAGAGTCGGAAGTTATAGAGGGCGCGGAAAAATTAATGGACGAAGAGCGGGACAGCGGACTGGAAGAGATCATAAAAAAACAGAGACGAGAAGAAAAAGGTCTTTTAAAAACAGATAATATGTTCGTTGTAAACGCAAAGTCAGAAGAAGATGATGACGAAGTAGTAATACCTGTAACCGGCGTGCCGTCAAAAAAAGATCCCATGCAGTTGGAGTTTGATGGAGATAAATTAAACGGTGTGAATGAGAACTATAAACTACCTTCTTCATCACTTTTAACGCTTAATCCTAAGCCGAAAATACTCTCTGAAAATACTGAGGAAAATATTCGCGCGCTTGACGCTACTTTGAAAAGCTTCTTGATAGACGCTAAAATAGTCGGCGTAGTGCGAGGACCGAGAGTGACAAGGTATGAGATAGAACCGGCTCCGGGCGTTAAGATAAGTAAGATTACTGCTTTGACTGATGATATAACTTTAGCGCTTCGAGCGCTGAATGTGAGGATAGAAGCTCCGGTTCCCGGAAAAGGTGTTATAGGGATAGAGGTGCCAAATAAAGAAAGTGTTATAGTTGATATGCGTGAGATTTTAGAGAGCGAAACATTTATAAAAGCGAAATCTCCTATAACTATAGGGCTCGGAAAAGACATTACCGGAAATTCTGTCTGTACAGATCTCGCGAGTATGCCTCATGTCTTGATAGCCGGCGCTACTAACTCCGGTAAATCTGTGTGTATTAATACCATTATTTGTTCTATTTTGATGCGCGCCACCCCACAACAAGTAAAGTTCCTTATGGTTGATCCGAAACGTGTTGAGCTGAGTCTGTTTCAGAATATACCGCATTTGATAGCCCCGGTCGCTTATGACGCTAAACACGCGGCAGGACTGCTTAGATGGGCTATAAAAGAGATGGAGCAGCGGTATGTTATGTTGTCTGAACGCGGTGTGAGAAATATCGCCAGTTTTAATGAACTTGCGGTTCAAGAACAGATGGAAGAACTTCCTTATATAGTTATAGTTATTGATGAACTTGCCGACCTCATGATGCAGGCTGCTGCTGAGTTTGAGGCAAGCATATGCCGTATAGCACAGCTCGCACGCGCAGTGGGTATTCATCTGGTGATAGCTACACAACGTCCTTCTGTCAATGTTATTACCGGTACTATAAAGGCGAATGTCCCGTCAAGGATAGCTTTTGCCGTTGCCTCTCAGATAGACAGCCGAACTATTTTGGACTGTATGGGCGCCGAGAGATTGGTAGGCAAGGGCGATATGCTTTTCGCTCCGGTTGGAGCGCAAGAGCCGGTACGTGTTCAGGGCGCTTTTTTGTCGGAAAATGATGTTAGAAAAGTTGTTGAGTTCGTTAAAGAACAAGGTAAGCCGGTGTTTACGGAAGAGATCATAAAGATAGAGGATGACGCTGCTTTCGCGAGCAACGGCGGAGAGGCAAACGGGCTGACTCAAGCCGCCGGTGATGAACTTTTTAATCTCGCTCTTGAATATATACGCGCTAACGGTCAGGCATCGACTTCTTTGCTTCAGCGAAAGTTCAGCATAGGTTATAACAGAGCGGCGCGAATAATGGATGAGTTTGAGGCACGCGGTTATGTCGGTCCCAGCCAGGGCAACAGCAAACCGCGTGAAGTTATATTCGCTCCTGATACATCACAGTATAGTAGTGATGACGATGGGTCTTTTACTTAAAGATATTTAAGATAAAAAAAGAGCGCCCCATAAAAGGAGCGCTCTTAAAACATATTCTACATCTTCATACAAAAAACTAGTCACTATTTACATACAAAAATGAACCTTTATTACCTTCGCTGTCTTTAGCTGTGATTTTTATAATATCTTCCCGTTCTATCCTGTCAACATTTGTAACAAGATATGTATCGCCGCTGATGTGTTCTATTTTAAGATGGTCATCAAAGAAATTATGGTAAACAGTGTCAACGTCTCGGCTGTCATTATAAAAGTCCGCGCTCCAGCTAACACTTCCGGAAGCTCCGCTTAAAATAATCTGCGCGTTGGTGTTCCACAAGTCAAGCATCGCAAACTTTCCGTTCACAACTCCTATATGACCTAGTAAAGTATGAAAATTATCATCGTCATATAAACCGACAGACTCTAATCCCGGAATACCGTAATAGTCAAGGCATCCTTCATGACCGCTAAGATCTTCATAGTCGACAAACCTGTAGTCTGTGTCGATAGAGATAGTGATCGTCTCTTTGCTGTTTTTCTTACCGCCTGAGCAGCCGCCTAAAGTGAAAGCGAATGCTATACAGATCAAAACAGCGAGTAATGCTAAAATGTTTTTCCTCATTTTGTTTTACCTCCAAAAGTAAACTATCAATAGTATAACATAGCGGGGGAGGGCATGTCAATAGGTTTAAAGAAAAAGATAAGTTGACATCAGACTGTTTTTTAAGACACTACTTTTTATTGATAGTTATTTCACCGCTATAGCCGACATCAACTATAACAGTATTGCCGTATACAAAATCACTGCTTAAGATGCCCATAGAAAGCGGATTTTCAACATATCTGGTGATAGCACGCCTGAGCGGTCTCGCGCCGTAGGCCGGATCATACCCTATCTCGGCAAGTTTTATAACTGCCGCATCTGTTATCTCTAACCCGATATTTTTGCCAATCAAATTTTTAGCGACTTTCTCAACCATCAAGCGAACTATCTGACCTATCTCTTCTTCGTTTAGCGGTAAAAATATAACAACATCGTCTATCCTGTTCAAAAGTTCAGGGCGAAAGATTCCTTTTAGGTCATTCATCGATTTTTCGTAAAGAGAATCATAGTTGTAATTCACATTTGACTTAGCGCCTTTGTCATCTCCTCCAAAACCTATTTTCGCTTCTTCTGTCAGCACGTGACGGCTGCCTATATTTGAAGTCATTATGATAACCGTGTTGGTAAAGTCAACGGTTCTGCCCATATTGTCCGTTAAACGTCCGTCTTCTAAAAGCTGGAGCAGTATATTAAATACATCGGGGTGAGCTTTTTCTATCTCATCAAAGAGGATAACGCGGTAAGGTTTTCTTCTCACTGCTTCTGTTAATTGACCGCCTTCATCATACCCGACATATCCCGGAGGAGCGCCTATAAGCCTTGACACACTGTGTTTCTCCATGTATTCGCTCATATCAACTCTTATCATGGCGTCGTCCGCGTCAAAGAGGTATTCCGCCAAACTTTTCGCGAGTTCAGTCTTTCCGACTCCGGTAGGTCCCATAAAGATAAATGATCCTATAGGACGGCGCGGATCTTTAAGCCCGGCGCGGCCGCGGCGTACAGCGTTGGAGACTATTTTAACCGCTTCATTTTGCCCGACTAACCGCTGATGAAGTTCAGACTCCATATTTATAAGCCTATCAGCTTCTTCATCAAAGAGGCGTGAAACAGGAATATTAGTCATTCTTGAGACCACTTCGGCTATATCTTCATCTGTTACTATAGGCTCAACAGTATTAATGGTGTTTTTTTCTATCTCTTCCACTTGCAATTTTAATTTTGCTACTTCCTGTTGGCACTCAGCAGCGCGTTTATAATTCTCATTATTAGCTGCCTGCTGCCTTTCATCCTCCAAAACGCGGATTTGCTCTTCAAGCTCTTTCACTTCAATAGGGATAAATATAGCTTGTATATGTTTTCGCGCTCCTGCTTCGTCCATTAAATCGATAGCTTTATCCGGCAGGAAACGGTCGGTTATATATCTTGAACTGAAGGATACAGCGGCTTTTAATGCGGCGTCAGTGTAAGTGATATCATGGTGCTTTTCATATCTTTCTTTTAAACCGTATAATATTTGCAGTGACGAATCTTGTGATGGTTCAGCAACTATAATCGGCTGGAAACGTCTTTCTAATGCCGGATCACGTTCTATATATTTTCGATATTCATCCAACGTGGTCGCGCCTATGCATTGCAGTTCGCCGCGGCTCAGCGCCGGTTTTAACATATTAGCGGCGTCAATAGCTCCTTCTGCCGCTCCGGCACCTACTACGGTATGAAGTTCATCTATAAACAGAACTATCTCACCTTCCGCGCTCTTTATCTCTTCCATAACAGACTTTAGCCGCTCTTCGAATTCGCCGCGAAACTTTGCTCCGGCAAGCATACTGGAAAGGTCAAGCGCTATAACCCGTTTGTTTTTAAGCGTCTGAGGAACGTCATTTTCTATTATTTTTATCGCTAATCCTTCGGCTACGGCAGTTTTGCCAACACCGGGGTCGCCTATCAATGCCGGATTATTTTTTGTACGCCGAGATAATATTTCTATAACACGGCTTATTTCTTGATCCCGTCCGATAACCGGATCAAGTTTGTTGTTCCGCGCCATCTCTGTCAGATCTCTGCTGTATTTTTTTAAAGACTGATAGCTGCTGTCAGCGGTCTGACTGTCAACGTTACGTCCTCCGCGTATGTCTTGAATAGCCTGCGTCATATTATCAATGGACAGTCCGTATTCATTCATAAGCCTTGCCGCATTTGATGTGCCTTCTTTAAGAATTGCGAGCACAAAATGCTCTACTGCTATATAACTGTCACCCATACTTTCCGCTGTTTCACTTACGAGAGTGCTTATAACACGCTGTGCCGCGGGAGTTGGATATACTTGCATTTCACGACCGGCATTTGGATTGTTTGATTTCGGTATCTTATCAAGCGATTTTTTTATACTTTCATTAAATCGCGCTATATCAACGCCGGCAAACTCAAACAATTCACGTCCGCTGCTGTCCGGCAACTCTAAAATAGCCAGCAATAAATGTTCGCAGTCGAGTTGCATATGACTGTAACGCTTCATAATGCTTTGCGTTATCATAAGCATTTCTTGTGCTTTATCGGTAAATTTATTAAAATCCATTATCTTTCTCCCTCCTTTATTTGTATTTTATAAGAATATAGATGTCAAAATTGGTTTATTAAGGAAACATTTTTTGCAATCTTCTTTTGGATTGCGTCCTTATTCGGTCATTTTCAGCTTGAAGCGCCTCTATCTGGTCAAGCAAATTTAGTATAACTGCTATTCCTGCGGCATTTACTCCCAAATCATCCCGAAGCCTGATTATTTGCTGCAATCTTGTAATATCAACCGTCGAAAACATTCTTATGCTTCCGACTCTTCGCGGCGAAATAAGACCCTGTCTCTCGTACAGTCTTATTGTTTGCGGGTGCATGTTTAACATCTTTGAAACAACGCTGATCAAGTAAATAGGTTCATTTTTATCAAAATTACCATCCATTATTATTTCGCCTCCTCTATTTTAAGTTTCTCTAATATGTCTTTTTCATCGACACTTAAAACTTTTGGCACTGTAATCATAACGCGAGCATAAAGATCGCCGTGTGTCCCGTCTTTTTTCTTTAAACCCTTGCTCTTAATTCTGAGCCTGCTCCCCGAAGAAGAGCCTGCAGGCAATGTCAGCGTAATATTGCTGCCGTTTAACATACTAACGATAATGTTTCCGCCGAGTATAGCCGTTAAATATGGGACTTTTACCTCAAGAACTAAGTTATCGCCTTCTATATTATACTCAGGGTGCGTCAAGTACTTTATAACAAGGTATAGATCGCCGTTTGCCCCGCCGTTTATCCCGGAACCGCCTTTATCTTTCAATCTTATTTTAGCGTTATTTCTGGTATATGGCGGTACGGTAAATGTTACGGTTTTTCCGTTTACAGAAATGGATGCCGATGTGCCGTTTACCGCATCTTCTAAACTTATAGGAAGTTCATGTTCATAGTCCTCTCCATTTTGCGGACGTTGGCGAGGTCTGAATCCGCCGCCGGAAACTCCTCCTCCCCCAAAAAATGATGAAAACATATCGCCCAAATCACCGCCGTCAAAATTAAAGTTTCCGCCGCCGAAATTGCCGTATTGACCGCCTGCGTTTTGTCTGCCGCCGGCCGAAAAACCATCTCCCGCATGTCTCCAACCATCACCTAAATGACCGAATTTATCATATTTTTCTCGTAAATCTTTATTTGACAGAACTTCATAAGCCTCAGCTACTTCTTTAAATTTATCTTCCGCATCTTTATTATTCGGATTAACGTCAGGGTGATATTTGCGCGCCAGCTTTCTGTAAGCTGACTTTATCTCTTTATCTGCGGCAGTTTTTTTTACGCCCAAAATGTCATAGTAGTTTTTTGCCATATCTTTATTTTATCACCCTCCTTTTATGTTTTTAAATTCGGGGAAGGGATAAAATAAAATTCCCTCCCCCGCGATTGTTTCTTTTAGCTGTTTTATTCTTCTTTGTATTCAGCGTCAATAACTTCATCGCCATTACTTGCCTGTCCCGCGCTCTCCGATCCGCCGTTTTCAGCAGTGTCAGTTTCGGCTTGTGCTCCTGTTTGCTGATAAATCTTTTGCGAGACTTCCATCATCTTATTTTGTAAAGACTGGATAGCTGCGTTAATATCCGCGATATCTTCAGTTGCCGATTTTTCACGAACGGCTGATATCAAAGTCTCAAGCTCGCTTTTGTCAGTTGCTTCAACTTTATCGCCAAGATCTGTGATCTGTTTTTCAACTTGATAAGTTATGGTATCGGCGTTATTTTTCACTTCCGCAAGTTCTCTTTTTTTCTTATCTTCTTCAGCGTGTGAAGCCGCGTCATTTACCATCTTTTCAACTTCTGTCTTATCTAAAGTTCCTGATCCGGTGATAGTGATGCTTTGCGAATTATTAGTTGCCTGATCTTTTGCACTGACGTTCACTATACCGTTAGCGTCAATATCAAAAGTGACGTCAATTTTGGGGATACCGCGCGGAGCGGACGGGATACCGGTTAAGTCAAACTGTCCAAGCAATCTATTTTCACGAGCCATCTCTCGTTCTCCCTGATAAACCATGATGGTTACAGCAGTCTGGCTGTCAGCGTAAGTAGTAAAGGTTTCTGTTTTTCTGGTAGGTATAGTTGTATTACGTTCAATCATTTTGGTCATTATACCGCCGGCAGTCTCTATGCCGAGTGTGAGTGGTGTAACATCTAAAAGAACTATGTCTGAACGTTCACCGGCGAGTACTGATCCTTGTATAGACGCGCCTATAGCTACAACTTCATCAGGGTTAACGCCGCGATGCGGATCTTTTCCGGCAAGGCCTTTTACAAGCTCAATAACTGCAGGCATACGGGTTGAACCGCCGACCATGATTACCTCATCAAGCTCACTGACACTTATGCCGGCGTCTTCCAAAGCTTTTTTAAATGGGATTTTGATTCTCTCGAGTAAGTCAGCGGTAATCTCTTCAAATTTCGCTCTGGTGAGGTTTACGTCAAGATGCTTCGGGCCGTTCTGATCTGCGGTGATAAACGGCAAGTTGATAGTAGTCTGCACCATGGAGGAGAGTTCTACTTTTGCCTTTTCAGACGCTTCACGCAGTCTTTGCAGTGCTTGTTTGTCTTCACGTAAATCAATTCCTTGTTCACGCTTAAACTCATCGGCGAGATAATTAACTATTCTCTCATCCCAGTCATCACCGCCGAGGTGTGTGTCACCGTTGGTGGATTTAACTTCAAAAACGCCGTCTCCGACCTCCAGTACGCTGACATCAAAAGTTCCGCCGCCAAGGTCAAATACTAATATAGTCTCATCACTCTTTTTATCAAGTCCGTAAGCAAGCGCTGCCGCGGTCGGTTCGTTGATGATACGCAGGACATTTAGCCCCGCTATCTCTCCGGCAATTTTTGTCGCGTTGCGTTGAGCGTCATTAAAGTACGCTGGAACGGTTATCACTGCTGAGTCAACTTTCTGTCCGAGATAAGTTTCAGCGTCAGATTTTAATTTTTGCAAAATCATAGCAGAAATTTCTTCCGGAGGATAAGTTTTTCCCATAACGTCAACAGCGGCGGCGCCGTCTTTGCCGTCAACTATTTTATAAGGAACGATTTTGCGTTCGCTCTCAACTTCATTATGTCGGCGTCCGACAAACCTTTTGATAGAAAACAGAGTGTTTTCCGAATTGATAGTAGCCTGCCGTTTAGCACTTTGCCCTACAAGTCTTTCACCATTTTTAGTAAATGCCACAACTGATGGTGTGGTACGTCCGCCTTCAGGGTTGGTTATAACAGTGGGCTCTCCGCCTTCCATAACCGCTACTACTGAGTTAGTGGTACCAAGATCAATACCTATTACTTTTGCCATGTTTTCCTCCTTAAGCTTATACGTAAAGCCTTTTTTTACGTGATGCTTTGCGTAAATTATATATTTATTTTTTTTATTTTTTTTTGCCGCAATATTTATGTCGGTGTATTTAATAATAAAACACTGAACGTTTTTATCGCGTCTTACTTTTATATTATACCCGATACAAACTATAACTAAACATAGCTTATATAATTAATATAATACCACTTTAGTCAAGTTATGTCAAGTACTTTGTAAGACACCGCTGAAATTAAAAAGTTTTGTGATATTAAAAAAAAGAGTCTTGACTAGAACAGCGTAAATATGTTATGATAAAATCATAATCTACAAAATAAAAGGAGTGATAAAACCGTGTCTGAGGAAGTGAAAAATTACGCTGATAGAACATATGAGCAAGCTATTCAGGAATATACTGAAGCAATAGAAAAATCTCCGTCAATAGCGGATAATTATAACAATAGAGGTATTGAGTATGCCGAAGCCGGTGAATATGAAAAAGCTGTCACTGATTTTAATATAGCTATAGAGCTGAACCCGGAAGACAGTGATTCTTATAATTATCGCGGTATTTCATATGATGAATTGGGTGAGTATGAAAAAGCTATTGAAGACTATAATACAGCTATAGAGCTGAACCCGGAAGACAGTGATTCTTATAATTATCGCGGTATTTCATATGATGAATTGGGTGAGTATGAAAAAGCTATTGAAGACTATAATACAGCTATAGAAAAAAACCCGGAAAAGGGAAATTATTATTATAACCGCGGTAACGCGTATTATAAATTAGGTGAGTATGTGAAAGCCATTCAGGACTTTAAGAAAGAGATAGAACTTGACCCGTTAGTAGCTGATAATTATAGCGATCTCGGCGAAATTTATTATAAACTGCAACAATACAGCAATGCTTTAAAGGTTTTGAATAGGGCTATTGACGAGCTAAACTCAGATAATTACGAGGCTTTTTATTGGCGAAGCAAGGTAAATAAAGTATATAATACAGACCTTGAACAAACGAAAAGAGATATGGAAAGGGCGATAGAGCTTAATGCTGAAGGAGTAAAAACACTGGATGAAAGTAATAAATTTTAAAATATAATAGGCGGTTATCGCCTGAGTTTGTAATTCAAAGATAACCGCCTTCTAAGTTTTAAGTTTCCAGTCAATCTTTTTTATTTTTCTTTCTCTTTTGCCGGCACACCGTAAACGAGTGTTTTGCTTTTCACATTTTTAGTTATAACGCTGCCCGCGCCGGTTATAGCGCTTCGCGCTATTTTTGCGGGTGCTACTATTATAGTGTCTGATCCTATAAAAGCGTTATCCTCTATAACGGTTTTATGTTTATTTTTGCCGTCAAAATTGCATGTAATAGTTCCCGCGCCTATATTGACGTTTTCTCCTATCTCAGCGTCGCCAATATACCCGACATGGGAAACTCTGCTGTTTTTTCCGACAATAGTATTTTTAAGTTCCGCATAGTTGCCGATAGTAACGTTTTTACAAATATGACATCCCGAGCGTATGTGAGAATAAGGACCTATTTTAACATCCTCCTCAATAACGCTTTCTTCTATAGTTGAGCTAAGTATATTTACATTATCTGCGACAATACAATCTGTGATATTAGAAAATACGTCTATTTTTACATTTTTTCCTATAATGGTTTTCCCGGAGAGCATAACAAACGGCGCTATCTCAGTGTTAACACCTATCTTTACTTCATTACTGATAAAGACAGTATCCGGGTCTGTAAATTTTACCCCTTTTGAGATAAATCCGTCAATGATCTCCTGTCTGCTTTTCATTTTAATAGTTTAAAACCTCTTCTATCTTTGTAAGTTCTTCAGGTGTGAACTCCATATTCTGAAGAGCATCAACGTTTTCTTTTATCTGTTCAGCAGATGAAGCGCCTATAAGCGCGCTGGTAACTTCCGGAAGCCGAAGTATCCAAACCAGCGCCATTTGCGCTAACGTCTGTCCGCGTTGTTTCGCGAGCTTATTTAATTTTAGCAAAGCTTCGAGACGTGCCGGCGGAAGATTATCTTTAAGCCACTGCTCTCCCCAACGGTCTGCCGCACGGCTGTTTTTTGGCGCGGTTCCGAAAAGGTATTTATCAGTCAGAATTCCTGATGCTAGCGGACAAAATGGGATTAGTCCCACGCCGAGACGCTTAGCGACAGGAAATAATTCGCGCTCAACACCTCTGTCTAACATATTATATCTGGGTTGATGAATAGTTATTCGGCTTAGATTTTCACTGCTTATAATCCTTGCTGCTTCGGCTAACTCCGCGCCCGGGTAATTACTCACACCGGCGTAGATAACTTTTCCGGAACGGACTAACTGGTCAAGCGCGCCCATAGTTTCTTCAAGCGGTGTATTCGGGTCAAAGCGATGGGAGTAAAATATGTCAAAGTATTCAAGTCCCATACGTTTTAATGATTGATCACAGCTTGCTATTATATATTTTCTGCTTCCCCATTCTCCGTATGGACCGGGCCACATCCTATAACCGGCTTTGCTGGAAATGATGAGTTCATCACGGGGCATTTCTTTAATAATTTTCCCGCACACTGTCTCAGAATTACCTGGAGGAGTGCCGTAGTTATTAGCGAAATCAAAGTGGGTAATGCCGAGATTGAATGCTGTAAATAAACAATCTTTCGCGACCTCTTCGCCGCGGTATCCGCCAAAAGTTTCCCAACCGCCAAGAGATATAGCCGGCAGTTGCAGTCCGCTTTTTCCGCAGTATCTGTACTGCATAGTGTCGTATCTGTCATTTGAAAATATCATTTTAATATCCTTATTTATTTTAGTATTTTATCTTTCTCGCTTTCCCCTCTATTTTTATTAAAGCGCTTAAAGGTTTTTTACCAATACGTTTGACGCTTGTTTTGTCAGGACAAGAACCGTAAGCGTAAATCTTAAAATTAATCGGAAGTATAACACGCTCACCATTATTATTGATAAGCGACAGGTCACGCGGTGAAAGTTTGAATTTTATATTTTTTGTTTCACCGGCTTTTATGTTCACTTTGGTGAAGCTGCGAAGATCAAAGATAGGAGTATCGAAACGCGCTCCCTCAGCTGAAAGATAAATCTGGATAACCTCGTCTCCCGCTATTTTGCTGTTATTTTTAACGTCTACTGTAACAGTTACGCCTTGCCCTGTTTTTATAACATTTGAAGATAATTTGAGATTGGAATATTCAAAGTCAGAGTAGCTGAGCCCAAAGCCAAATGAATAAAGCGGATCACCTGAAAAATAGCGGTAAGTTCGTCCCTTCATGGAATAATTTTTAAATGGCGGGATGTCATCTTGGCTCTTATAAAAAGTAAGAGGCAGACGTCCGGCAGGGTTGTGCTTGCCAAACAGTATGTCAGCTATAGCTATTCCTCCTGCCTGTCCAGGGTAAAACTGTTGAAGAACAGCGTTAGCGTCCTTGTCAACCTCGTTTAACAGTACAGCACTGCCTGAGATATTAACAACTATAATCGGTTTTTTGGTTTTTAACATAGCGTTTATAAGCTCATTTTGTAAACCTGTCAGTTTAAGATGTTTTTTATCTCCGCTTGTTGTATCAGGGTTTGACGCGTCTCCGTCTTCACCTTCCAGTCCCGGGTTAAGACCGACAGCTAAAATGATAAGATCTGACATCTCAGAAACAGCGAGAGCTTCCGGTATATATCCGTCAGTTGTAATCGCGTTTTCCCGCGATCCGGTAGCGTTACAGCCGATAGAATAGTAAATATTAGCTTTACTTCCGGCGGCTTTTCTAACGCCGTCCAAAAGTGTATAGTATTCAGACGGAGTGCCGTTATAGTTTCCTAAAGGTAAGTCGGTTCGCTCAGCGTTTGGACCTATAACCGCTATGTTTTTATATTTTGAAATATCTATAGGCAGTATGCCGTCGTTTTTGAGAAGTACAACAGACTCTAAAGCCGCTTTATACGCGACACGTTTATGAGCCTGACAGTCGTTCATAGCGTATGGTATGCTTTCATACGGATTATTTTTATTTTTGAATTCGTTATCAAATTGACCGAGTCTGAACCTTATCGCAAGGGTACGGCGCAACGCCTCGTCAATCTCTTTTTCAGTTAATATTTTACGGTGTACCGCCTCTAACATATCGGCAGGAGCCCAATCAGTCATAATATCGCATCCGGCTTTGATGGCAAGTGCGATGGACTCCGCCATATCTTTTGTGTTTTTATGGAATTTATTCATATTACTTATAGCGCCGGCGTCGCTTACAACATGACCTGTAAATCCCCATTGATCTCTCAAAATATCAGTCAAAAGCAGTTTGTCAGCGCTGCACGGTACGCCATTTATGGCGTTGTAAGCGCTCATGGCGCCAACCGCTTTGCTCTCAGTAAAACAGGCGTGAAAAGCAAATAAATATGTTTCGTAAAAATCTTTTTTGTTCACTCTTGCGTTAAAATTAGCTCGTCCGCCTTCCGGACCGCTGTGAACCGCGAAGTGTTTTGGTGTTGCCGCGGCTTTTAGATATTTTTTATCGTATCCTTGTATTCCTTTGCAAAAAGCAACTCCCATCCTTGACGTCAGGTAAGGGCATTCGCCGTAAGTTTCATGCCCTCGTCCCCAGTGCGGATCACGGAAGATATTAACGTTGGGAGACCAAAAAGTCAGTCCTCTGTAATACCCGCGGCTGCCTTGTTTTGCGTAATTATTATATTTTGCCCGTCCTTCAGTAGAGATAATGTCGGCGATTTTCTGCATCAATTTTTCATTCCAGGTGCTGGCAATACCTATAGCTTGAGGAAATACGGTTGCTACTCCGGCGCGCGCTACACCGTGCAGAGCTTCATTCCACCAGTTCATGGCAGGTATTCCAAGCCTATTAACAGGTTCTGACTCATGAAAGAGCAGTCCGGCTTTTTCTTCAAGTGTCAGAAGTGATATTAGGTCTTCAACCCTTTCGTTTATAGAGATGGTAGTATCAAGATATTTATTCATAAATTTCTTCCCTCATTTTTTATAGCTATAATATTATTATAGTTTTTATTTCCGTTCAAGTCAACGCTTTAATTATATACAAACAATTTTTTTTAAAATTTTATTCCAAAACCGCTTGCACCTCCTCTCTCTCTTAATATCTGTAAAGTTTAAGCGGCACTTTCACTAAAACTTAATGCTGTTATGCCGGTACATGACATTGTAAAAAAAATCGCATACAAAATTGTATCGGGTTTTGAACGGCAAGCTTGTTTAGTGAAAAGTTTTTATTCTTTTAGAATGATTTCACTTTAATATTCGAAAACGATTATTTACATTTATGCTGATTTAATATATAATATAAATATGAATTTTAAAACAACTTTAAGTTGCGCAAGATTTAAAATAATCACGAGGTAAATATTAAGACAGATGGACAATTTTTTTGTAACTACCCCCATATATTATGTGAATGATGTGCCGCACATAGGAACTGCATACCCGACTATTGCCGCTGACATTATCGCGAGATATAACCGTCAGAAAGGCAGAGAAGTTTTATTCTCTACAGGAACTGATGAAAACGCGGTAAAAGTAGCGAGAGTCGCGGTAAGTAAAGGGATAGAGGTTGAACCGTTTGTCAAAGAGATGGCTGAAGATTTTATGCGGACATGGAAAAAGATGCATATCGACTATGATGTTTTTATCCGTACTTCAGAAGAGCGTCATCATAAAGCTGTGACTGAGTTTTTGGATATTCTTTATAAAAAAGGCGATATTTATTATTCCGAATATGAAGGTTGGTATTGCGTGCCGTGCGAAACTCACTTTTTGGAAGGTCAATTAAAAGATGGTTTGTGTCCTGACTGTAACCGTCCGGTGGAATGGATGAAAGAGCCCGGGTATTTTTTCGCATTAAGCAAATATCAGGATGAGATTTTGAAATATATTGAAAAAAATCCTGATTGGTTGCAGCCTGACTTTAGAAAAAATGAAGTTCTCTCTTTTATAAAGGGTGGATTAAAAGATATAAATATTACGAGAAAAGCTGACTGGGGCATAAAGTTACCGGCTGATTGGCCAAACAGTGAGGGGCTTGTTGTTTATGTCTGGTATGATGCGGTTATTAACTATATGACCGTTACCGGATTTCCTACTGACGATGAAAAAAGCGGGAAATGGTGGCCGGCTGACAGCCATATCGTGGGAAAAGATATATTTACCAGATTTCACGCTACACTCTGGCCGGCCATGCTGCTTTCCGCGGGATTTAAACTTCCAAAACAGATAACAGCGCATGGATTTTGGACTATGGGCGGCGAAAAAATAAGCAAATCAAAGCATGGCGGTAAGGGATTTAAGATAAATCCTCTCGACTTATCGCAAGAAATAGCTGACGCCAGCGGAGCTGATATAGATGTCGCGATAGACTCTTTGCGCTATTTTGTTATGCGCGAAATGCCTTTTGGTTCAGACGGAGACTTTTCTTTAGAAGCGCTTTTTAGACGGTATAATTCAGACCTTGCTAACGACCTTGGCAACTTGATGAATAGAGTTATCACTATGGCGCAAAAGTATTTTGACGGAAAAAGTCCTGAGCCTTCCGCTCCTTTGGCGGAAGCGTTGGTGGCTATTCAAAAAACATGCGGAGAGCTTGACGGAACACCTTCTTTTACTGAGGCATTAAAAAACATCTGGGAGCTTCTATCTTACTTAAACCGCTATATAGAAGAACAGGCACCGTGGAAACTGCAAAAAGAGGGTAAAACAGAAGAACTGAGTGTTGTTATTTACAATTTAATCGAGAGTTTGAGGATAGTTTCTGTGCTTCTTTATCCCTTTATGCCGATAGTTGCGAAAGAGATGGCAAAACGTTTGCATACAAGCTGTGAATTTAAGGCAGATGAATTAGTTTGGGGATTAATGCCTAAAGGCAATGAGATAAGTTCCTCTTCAGCTATTTTCCCCCGCATTATTGAGAAAAACGAAGAATCAGAAACTGCGGCAAAAGTCGAGCAAAAAAAAGAGGAACCGGTAAAAAAAGAAGAGCTTAGCGGACTTATAGGTATCGAGGACTTTATGAAGGTAAAGTTAAGCATAGGACAGGTTGTTCAGGCAAAGAAACACCCTGACGCTGAGAAATTGCTTTTGCTCCAAGTTGACGTCGGTGAAGAAAAGCCGCGGCAAATAGTTTCCGGCATAGCAACATGGTACACACCGGAAGATCTTGTAGGTAAACATATAGTAGTTGTAATGAATTTAAAGCCGGCAAAACTTCGCGGTGAGATGTCAGAAGGTATGCTGCTTGCCGCAACTTGTCCTGACGGCACAGTAAGTTTGCTTATGCCAAATAGTGAAAAAGCGGTACCGGGCTCAGAAGTCAGATAAAAATCACAAAGCAAACAGGAAAACTGTTTACAAGTTTGAGGTTTATTATGTGTAAACTAAGAAAGTCTATATTACTCGCGTTATTATTATTCTGTTGTTCATTAAATTTTGCGGCAGTGTATAGCGCGAAAGAGGTTGTCTCTTCGTTTGAAAATGACGCTGATTTTTCACGGGCAAATCTCATAGCGGCGGATGCAGGGCAAGGAATGCTGACGTTTTTTGATCAGTCAAATTATCTGGGTTATATAACAGATTTGAATGGTCAATTTATTGCCAATATAGACTTTTCTTCAGTTGGGTTTGTAAATCCTGCTGTAGGAGTTGCAAGTCCGTTCAGAATAGGTTTTTTTGGTAAGACCGGAGTTTTGATGCAGATTAATTACAGCAGAAATGAAGTTATAATTGCCCGATATAGTGCAACTGATAAAAAGGTAGAAATTTTGCCGCTTCCAAAAGATGATATTAAAACTGCCTCAGTTTCCATTGACAGCAACGGATGCATACTTTTAGCGACTATTGAAAATAATAAATTAACCGTTTATTATGATACAGATAAAGGATTTGTAGAGTTTACCGGAAAAACAGACGCGGTGCCGGGAGCTTCTTCAAATGTTGAAATTACTTCATTTACGGCCGGCGCGAATTTGACGTTTGCTATAGCGTTGGCAGCACCTGCGAGTTCAATATCTCAGGCAAAAAATAAACCTGACCTTATAAAGCAAGTAAAATACGCCTCTTCGGTTATTTATACCGGAAAATCTGATGGTAAAACATTAACGCTTTTGACCTCTCTGTCCGCTATTTCGCAAAATGGCGTTTTGATAGATAAATATGAAAATTATATTATTGACGAGCAGGGTGTAAAAAGAATATCTGTACCTCTTTTTACCTCCATGCAGCTTCTTCATGATGGAAACATAGTCAGTGGTTCCAGCATATTTGATCCGCACATCCGTTTGATTGACAGATCCGGAGAGATGGTTCAGGTTAAGCCGTTTTCTTATGTTAGCGGCGGTTTGTCAATAGCTCTCTATTGTCCGATGAATATTATGACCGAAGCGCATTATCGATCAACAGACATTCCTCGCCAGTACGACTATTTATATATCATTAATGGGTTTGACGCTACAGTCAATGTATATGATGCAACGCTTAACCATCGTGCGACTATATTTCCATCAAAGACTATAGGCTTTTTGCGTCCGGTGTCTATCGCGGCTGAGGGAGACAGAGTTTATGTTATTTCTTCAGGAGTTGCAGGTAGTTACAAGATGATTACTTATTTGAACGGTCGTGTTGACACGGAAAATAAGTCGGTATCTATTTTGCCGGTAAACGGCGTTCCGTATCTTATAAAGTTAAGTGACCGCTTTATGATAGGCGATATTGTGAAAAACGGTGTTGTGGCTTATAATTATATTTTAAGTAATGGGACTATGATAAATGGAGATAATATATTTGATAAAGATAATATCTCTGATAATTACCGTCCGAACTCTCCCATTATAATCGGCGATAACGGACGTGTATACATCTTAGAAAATAATTTTACCATCACTTCTTTAGACAAAAACGGAAAATTTGTTTCAGATATTAAAGTCGTTAGCGGACTTGACCTTATAAATGTTGATAAAGACGGCAATATTTCGCTTCTTGATATTAAAAATGGAAAATATGCTGTAACGACTTTTGCCTCTGACGGCAAGCAACTTCGCTGGAAGAGTCTAAATATGGATATCGGCACCAAAATATTTCCGCTGAAATTAAACAATAAGATCTATCTGTATGTTGAAAGCGGAGAATTGTATGAACTGGATGCAAATATGTCAATTATCTCTACCTCAACTATAAATACAGAAGACAGAAAACTACTGTCCGGTGTAGTAGCCGTATCTGTTAACAACAATACAAATGAACTAATATTCGGCTTATCAGATAAAGTAGTATCGATAAAATTATAATAGATGAATTTTCGATTCCCGGATTATATACCACTCCAAATAGGTGAAAAGGTCGATATATAAGGAAAAAGAATTTTTTCTTTGTAAACCTTGAAGTAGTGGGTTGTTCCAATCAGTTGATGAAAAAGACTATTATTTTTTTAGAGACAGGGCAAACGGGAAATTGATATGGAATAAATATAGGGTATCTCTAAAAACCTGCTTTATTTGTATTTGCAAGATTCCCTAAAGTAAAAAAATAAGGAGAATAATGGTAATTATGAAAAATATATTAGGTCAAATATTACTTTGTGTTGTTTTTGTTGGACTTGGAGTAATATTCATATTGATGGGGAACAATATGAAAGCTAAAAATAATGAACTAAAAGAGAAATGTACGGGAGAAGTACAAGGAATAGTTGCCAAGTTTGATGTTAGCGGGTATGTCAGTGATGATAGCGATGAAAGGCTATATTATCCTATATTTGAGTATGAAGTAAATGATAAAACATATAGTAAACGATCGCCGACAGGTCAAAGGCAAAAGAGATTTGAGACGGGCGAAAAGATAACTATCATGTATAATCCCGCCAATCCGGATGAATATTATGTGCCGTCTGATGAATACGCTTTAAAAACAGCGGGATATAATATTGGGTTTGGAATTTTTATAATAGCTGTTTTTGTTGTTTTAGTGGTTGTAAATGTGATAAAAAAAGTGATGAATAACTACTGAGCACCTCTAAAAACTTGCGTTCATTATGGGGTGCGGCTATTTTTTTTCGTGATATCGGCGTACTATATATTATTACATAACGCTCTTGTATGTGTATAGGGCACCTCTAAAAAGCCCGTTCCCACGGTTTTGCGGCAAATTTTTCGTGATACTTTGTTTAATATATTATTACATACACGCTTGGTATGCTTATAATATATTATCCGCGTTTCACAAAAAATTATCTCGCA
>JGI994J12354_10001634_pt1 | contig 22580 bp, 20 predicted proteins | sample IntmicLarv3ML3BL_FD_12354 | JGI IMG/M metagenome (IMG submission 12354) | reverse complement strand
AAAATTCGCTCCATTTTTTCACTAGGGATATGTAGTAATCTTGGACCTGGTGCAAAATACACCTGCCACTCTTTATGCTGGGTCAAATATTCAATTATTTGATCTCCATTTGTTTCTTCAATTTCGAGTCCACAAATATATACGGCATTGGCATCACTAATATCAACTTGGTTCATCCACTCTTTGTTAAAATCGTACTCTACTCCATGATAAGCCATGAAGGTTCTTTCTCCGTTATCTTCAATACTGCAAATGCAAACTCCACACTCGCGGGATGTTTTTATCGGCAGTTCAATGTTTCTGCTAGCTAGTTCTTGTTTGATAAATTCTCCAAAAGGACCTGTCCCTTCAGGAGTACACAGAGTGTATGATAAATGAAAAAGATGGTGCATATGTGAAATGTTATAGGCACAACCTCCCAATTGCATTTGTTGTTTTTGAATATTCAAATCTTCTGTTGACTTAGGAAGGTAAGGAACATGAATAATTAAGTCTGCAGTCGTTGAACCAATAATAATCGTTTTGGCCATTATTTCACTTCCTTTATGCACTATTATAGCGAACATTTACTATAAACTCAAACATCTCTAGCAGTTTGCAATGTACAACTGTCAAAGAAAATGTTGAAATATTCCTCTTCTGGTGTTTTTTTCGCTACAAAACGAAAGGAAACTCAAAATCATGATGCGAATACTTAGTTTAGTCTCAATCGTACCTAATCAAATAGAAGAACTTGATACTGCTTTTTTGTAGCAAATTAGTAGGTGTATTGCATGAAATATCAAGGCGAAAAAAGCACTTTCAGGGTATTTCTGGCGTAATTGTAAGTATACCTGTATAGTATCATTGAGAAGCAACAGGACCGCTAAGCATTTTTAATGCTGGTGATTTAGTGAAGAAGTTATAAGGAAGGATGAAAATATGATTTTTAGAAATGCTTTACCAGAAGAAGCTGATAAACTTACCGTACTTACACTTAACTCAAAAAGATATTGGGGTTATCCTGATGAATGGATGGCAATGTGGACTGAGGACCTAACAATTATGCCTGAGTACATAGAGAAAAACATGGTCGTTCTTGCCGAAGAGAATGCACTACTATTAGGCTATGTTTCCATTATTGAACATGCATCAAGTCAAATAGTAAGAATAGGTGAGTACCATATATCTGGAGGTTTTTTCCTAGATAATCTTTTCATTAACCCATCATATATCCGCAAAGGCATTGGCGAAAAACTTATGAATATAGCATTTGATTGGTGTAAAGAAAAGCAAATAGAAGCTCTTTATGTTTATTCTGATCCAAACGCAAAAGGATTCTATGAAAAAATGGGAGCTACGTGTTTAGGCGAGGTCGTATCAGGTGATAATGGCCGTGCTCTTCCCTTTTTAGTTTTTGAGTTTCATTGGCAAATATAGAACATAGCAATAAGGTTATCAATATAGAAAAATAACTGAAATGAGTTATAATATAGGTATAAATTGGAGGAATTATTATGAGTGATGTACTAAAAATTATTCAAGACCCATCATTGACTTATAGACAACAAGTGGTGGCTCTGGCACGTTTAGCAGAGAGTTATGATGACTCTTTACCGTTAACTGCCGATGAAATGAAAATGAAAGAAGAAGGAATTCTTTGTGATTTAAATGAGGGAGTTGCACCATATCGCCCTAGATATATTATTCCTGATTACAGTGTTTTGATGGAAAAAGGAAGTAAGCATTTAGACTTGCAACCACCAAAAGATTTATGGGAAGCGTGTGCGAGTTTGATGATTATGTATAACCATGTTCCTTCCATTACTACTTTCCCAGTATTTCTAGGGAATCTAGATTGGCTTTTAGAACCTTTTGTAGAAAAAATGCCATATGAAGAAGCTAAGAAATGTTTAGGCTTATTCCTATTGCAGATAGATAGAGTATTGACTGATTCCTTTGTGCATGCTGATATTGGGCCAGAGGATTCAAAAACAGCAAGGATATTGTTAGAGCTAACTGAGGAAATGCAATGTGCGATGCCAAACCTAACTCTAAAATATGATCCTGAATTGACAAGCAGGGACTTTGCAGAAGTATGTGCGAAAAGTATGCTAAAGACTTCTAAACCATCTTTTGCGAACCACAGAATGTTTGTAAGTGAATGGGGTGAGGATTATGTAGTTGCTAGCTGCTATAATGGTTTAAAACTTGCAGGTGGCGGCTACACTTTGCCAAGGCTTAGAATGTATGAGTGTTCATTAAAAGCTAATTCTATTGATGATTTCAAAACTAATGTTCTACCACATTACGTTGATATTATGTTAGGTTTTATGGATAGCCGCATTAAATTTATAGTTGAAGAGTCCAGTTTTTTCAAAGCTAATTTCTTGGTAAAAGAGGGGTTTGTAAAACAACCTAACTTTACTGGTATGTTTGGAATGGTTGGATTAGCTGAATGTTGCAATCATTTACTAGGAATTACTGATCCAAAACAAGGATATGGCAATAACAAGGAAGCGGATGACTTAGGAGTTGAATTATTAGAGATAGTAAGCGCTAGGGTTGCTGCACACAAAGGAATGTATTGCGAAGGTGTAAACAATCGTTATGTACTACATGCACAAGTAGGTATTGACAGCGATGGTCGTGAGAATTCACCAGGGGCCAGAATACCAATTGGTAGTGAACCTGAAATCTCAGCTCATATCGTACATAGTTCTCGCTATCATAAGTATTTCCCAACTGGTATTGGTGATATCTTTAAGTTTGAAGAGACATGGGAAAAAACACCAAACGCAGTTGTGGATATTATTGATGGAGCACTTAAAATGGGTATGAGATACTTTAGTGGTTACTTAGAGAATAATGATGTTGTAAGGGTAACAGGATATCTGGTTAAGCGCAGTGAATTAGCAAAACTGGATGCAGGAGAACAATCATTAAATCATGCCAGCGTTTTCGGACAAGGAGCAAGAGATTACTCTAACGCTCTTGATCGTCGCGTTGAAAATAATGATTAAGGCACCAGTTAATAGAATTATTCCATTTTCGAATGTAGATGGCCCAGGTAATAGAATGGCACTTTTCATGCAAAAGTGCCCTTTAAAGTGCTTGTATTGCCATAACCCAGAAACAATCAATGAATGCATTAATTGTGGTATATGTGTTGAGAAATGTCCAACTGAAGCTTTGGCGATGGTTAATGATAAAGTAACGTGGGACAAGGAAAAATGTGTTGATTGTGATAGTTGTATTAAAGTTTGCCCGCATTTATCATCGCCGAAAATTACATGGATGAGTGTGAATGATGTTCTTGATGAAATAAAGGGCATTAAACCACTAATAAGAGGGATAACTGTTAGTGGTGGAGAGTGCATGGAGCACCCAGAATTCTTAACGGAATTATTTACAGAAGTAAAGAAACTAGGCTTAACTTGTTTTATTGATTCCAGTGGATTCTATGACTTCAAGAAGTATCAAGAATTATTATCACAATGTGATGGAGTGATGTTAGATATTAAAGCTTATGATAATGCTTTTCATCAGTATTTAACTTCTCAAAACAATGAAACGATACTTGAGAATCTTAACTATCTATTGGGAATAAACAAGTTGTATGAAGTTAGGACAGTATTGATGAATAATAGAAGTGAAGAAAATGAAAAAACTGTTAATGAAATAGCGAAAATAATCAAGGATAAATGTCGCTATAAGTTAATCAAGTATCGTCCTTTTGGGGTAAGAACTGAAGGGTTGAATGAATTAGGTAATGCAATTCTAAGCGATGAAGAATTGTATCGCTGTGAAAAAATAGCCCAACAAGTAGGGGCGACTAATACGATTATTGTTTAGCAAAAAAGTAAGACTCTGGATGAAACTAATAGGTTGCATATAGAGTTTTTTTGTTAATAATGCAGGGTAATTTAGAAGAATGTTTTTTAGTGAAATAAGCATTTTTGTAGCAATGGAAATGAGTGATTTAGGCAAATTTGCTCAAAAAATGTAAGGGTTTTCTTAAATAAGGTTATTCAAATAGCTAATTGTGATAAAAGTGTGAAAAAATGCCCTCTAATTGATTGACAAGCGACGTGCATGTGGTAAAATTTATCTGTAAGTATAGCTTACAGTTCATAGGAGGAAAAAAATGAAAAAGCTATTTAGTATGTTAGTAGTAGTCCTAATGTTAGCTACAGTTCTTGTTGGTTGTAATAATCCGACAACTACAACAGGTCCTACATCAACTGTAACATTTGGATTCATAACTGACGTTGGTGGAATCAATGACAAATCATTTAACCAAACGTCTTGGGCGGGATGCCAAAAATTCATGACTGAATTTGGATTAACTGAAGGCAAAGAAGGAAGATTCTTACCATCTGATAACGAATCTCAATACGGACCAAACTTAACAAACTTCGCTAATGAAGGCGTGGACATTGTTATTGCAGCTGGTTACTTGTTTGCTAATGTTATGCAAGAAACAGTTAACAACTATCCTGATCAAAAATTCCTAATTATTGATGTTGACTGGTTAACAGGAGACAATATTCAACAAGCAGTATTCGCTGAGCATGAAGGTTCATTCTTAGTAGGACTTGCTGCTGGTATGAAAGCTAACGAAGCTGGTAAGAAAATTGTTGGTTACATCGTTGGTATGGACTCAGTAACAATGGATAAATTTGAATCTGGTTATCAAGCAGGTGTATGGGCTGTATGTCCTGATTGCACAATCCTAAGAGACAATGCAAATGACTTCACAAGCATTGAAAAGGGTAAATCATTAGCTCAAAAACAATTTGATGCTGGTGCTTATGTAATTTTCCATGCTGCTGGTGCAACTGGTACTGGTGTTATCCAAGAAGCTGCTGAACGTCGTGGAAACGGCCAAGACGTTTGGGCAATTGGTGTAGACACTGACCAATACGAATATGGTAAATATGGTGATGGTACTAAATCTGCAGTATTAACTTCAATGATGAAACGCGTTGATGTTGCTGCTTACAATGCATTAAAGGCAGTTCATGATGGAACATTCAAAGGTGGCGTTGTTCGTTATGACCTAGCTGCTGGTGGTGTTGGCGTTCCTGAAACTAACCCTAACTTAACTGAAGATATTCTAGCTACAATCGCTGATTACAGTGCAAAGATTATCTCTGGTGACATCGTTGTTCCAGTAACTCCATTACATGCGACCGATAGTCCATTAGTTATCGGACAAAGATAATTAGTATTAAACTAAGAGGAAAGTTACTTTCCTCTTTTTTTTGTTTTTTTTACATAAATATCAATTTGATGTTTTTTGGTAATCGCTTACAAGTTTATAGATATTGTTGCCTTTGAATGTTATAATGTTGATATTATTTAGGAGGTATTTATGTCTTATGCGATAGAAATGATAAACATAACGAAAGACTTTCCAGGCATTAGAGCAAATGATAATGTGACTCTTCAAGTCAAGGAGCGTACAGTGCATGCACTATTAGGGGAAAATGGTGCAGGGAAGTCTACAATTATGTCTATACTATTTGGGTTATATCAACCAACAATGGGAATAATCAAGGTAAGAGATGAAGAAGTAACAATATCCGATCCTAATAAGGCAAATGAATTAGGGATAGGAATGGTTCATCAACACTTTAAACTAGTTGAGAGTTTCACAGTTACTGAAAATATCATTCTTGGGCTTGAACCTAAAACAAAATTTCATACCATTGATATAAAAAAAGCAGCAAAGAAAGTTGGGGAGATTTCCCAACAATACGGGCTAAACGTTGATCCTTATGCAAAAATTGAAGATATTTCAGTTGGTATGCAACAAAGGGTTGAGATACTAAAACTGCTATATCGAAATTCAGATATTCTCATCTTTGACGAGCCGACTGCTGTTTTAACTCCCCAAGAAATCCATGAGTTAATGAAAATAATGCGTAATCTAACCGAAGAGGGGAAAACTATTATTCTTATAACTCATAAACTTAAAGAAATAAAAGAAGCGGCTGACTATTGTACGATATTGCGTAAAGGAAAAGGAATTGGCACAGTAGTAGTTAGTGAGACTAGTGAAAGACAGATGGCCGAGATGATGGTTGGTCGTGAAGTCAGTTTTACAATAGACAAAGAAGAGGCAAAAGTTGGTGATGTAGTTCTCGATATTTCAAATCTAAATGTAAAAGATGGCAAAGGGCTAATGGCCGTTAAGAATCTGAGTCTTCAAGTGCGAGCAGGCGAAATTCTTGGCCTTGCAGGAATTGATGGAAATGGACAAACTGAGTTGGTTTATGCTTTGACAGGGTTGGCAAAGACTGAGAGTGGCAGCGTATTTTTAAATAGTGTTGATATCACAAAGATGCCGATTAAACAAAGACTTAATGAGGGTATGTCTCATGTTCCTGAAGATAGGCATAAACATGGGTTAGTATTAGATTTTAGTTTAAAAGAGAACTTTATTCTTCACATATATAATAATGAGCCTTTTTCAAAAAATGGAATACTCATTCCTAGAGAAATAGATAAATATGCGGATTCGTTGATAGACCAATTTGATGTGCGTACTGGTGAAGGAAAAAACACCTTAACTAGAAGCATGTCTGGAGGAAATCAACAGAAAGCTATAATGGCTAGAGAAATTGATCGCTCTAGTGATTTGTTGGTGGTTGTTCAACCAACCAGAGGATTGGATGTTGGTGCTATTGAATATATTCATTCTAGAATAGTTGCGGAAAGAGATAAAGGAAAAGCGATTTTGTTAGTCTCACTAGAACTTGATGAGATTTTGAATTTATCAGATCGAATTGCCGTAATTCATGCTGGTGAGATAAATGGTTTAGTTGATAGAAAAGACACAGATGAAAATGAAATCGGATTAATGATGTCTGGTTCAATAAAGAGAGTAGGTGGCAATGATGAAAAAGAATAATGCATTAAGAACATCACTTATTGCTGTACTACTGGGAGTATCATTAGGGTTTTTAGTTGTTGCGATAACAGGAAGAAATCCCTACAACATGGTTATTGCTATTGTTCGCTCATTGACGGGTTATAACATGAATAACCCAACTGCTCCGATAAACTTAAACTATGTGTTTAACTGGTTCTTGGAAGCAATGCCGATTATTCTTACTGGATTATCCGTGGGGTTTGCTTATCGAACAGGTTTGTTTAATATCGGAGCTGAAGGACAATACTTAGCAGGGTCATTAGCTGCTTCTATTGTCGCATTATTAGTTAAGCTTCCACCTATTCCTCATGCTATACTTTGCGTTTTAGCAGCGATGGCAGCTGGAGCCCTGTGGGGGTTATTACCGGGATTATTAAAGGCCTATCGAAATATTAATGAAGTTGTAATCTGTATTATGATGAATTATATCGCTATTCACTTTGCAAACTGGGTTACTAGAACCATTTTGCCAATTGATTATAATACAAATGCCAGAACGATAGATTTTCCAGTAAGTGCAAGACTTACAAAGATTTTTGCTTCAAACACCTCTAATTTTAATTGGGGAATAATTGCAGTAATAATCTGTGTATTTGTTTATTGGTTTATCCTAGAAAAAACAACGTTTGGATTTAGTCTTAGGGCAACAGGATTTAACAAAGAATCGGCTCGTTTTTCGGGAATGAAGGTTGGTAAAAACATCGTGTTGTCAATGGCTATTTCTGGAGCTTTCGCTGGAGCAGCAGGGGCAATAACAATCATGGGAATATATGGCTATGGAAGAATATATCTGATGTTTGATAACTTTGGTTTTGATGGCATATCAGTCGCTTTAGTTGGAGCGGCGAATGCGGTAGGCATCATCCTTTCTGGTCTGCTATTTGGTTTACTAAAAGCTGCTAATACTAACTTGCAGTTGTTTAATATTCCAAAAGAAGTTTCAGAATTAATGCAGGCAACAATTATTTATTTAGTGGCAATTCAATACGCCATTGGTATGCTACTTGATAAGTTTAAGAAAAAAGATAAAGAAGAAATTGCCACGACGGCAACCGAAGGAGGTGAAGCAGAATGAATACAATAGTATCAATGTTTACTAGTACATTAATTCTGGCTACACCACTAGCGATTGCAGCCTTAGGTGGATTGTTCTCAGAACGCTCTGGGGTCGTTAATATAGCGCTTGAAGGAATCATGTTAGTTGGCGCCTTTATGGCCGCTACAACATTAGCGTTGTTACAAAAAGCGGGTATGGGTGCATCAGCTGTATGGTTAGCGCTTTTAGCTGCCGCAATTGTTGGTACCATCTTCTCATCTATTCATGCGGTTGCTGCCATTCACTTTAGAGCAGACCAAACAATATCAGGAACAGCGCTAAATGTATTAGCTACAGGTCTAACTATTTACTCATGCGAAATTATTTTCAAGATGAAATCTACAGATGCTTTTACTTTTGCATTTGCAAAGGTGAATATACCTATATTAAAAGACATTCCAATAATAGGAAAAATGCTATTTTCAAGTTATCCAACTACTTATATTATGGTTTTCCTAGTCGTGTTAACTTGGTTTATAATGTTTAAAACACCATTTGGCTTACGTCTTCGCTCTTGTGGTGAATACCCACAAGCATCTGCTTCAATGGGAATTAACGTAGCTAAGATGAGATGGATAGGAGTGTTAACTTCTGGGGCCCTTGCAGGTTTAGCAGGAGCAACACTAATTCTTAGTACCTCAACTTATTTCTATATTGGAACAGTTCATGGGTTAGGTTTTATTGCCTTAGCAACTCTTATCTTTGGTAAGTGGAATCCTTGGGGGGTATTATTTTCATCACTATTCTTTGGTTTTAGCCAAGTATTGGGTCAATATTCTACCTCAATTCCGTTCTTAATGAGTTGGCCTTCACAATTCTTTGCGCTATTTCCATATCTTGTAACAATTATTGCTATTGTGTTCTTCAGTAAAAAACAGGTTGGACCAAAGGCTGCAGGGGAAATATACGATTCAGGAAAACGATAGAATTAATGAAAGCGACTGGAAACGGTCGTTTTTTTAAGGTATTATATTGTTTGTGTGGGGAGAATAATAATGAAAGATATTAAAATGATAATGTTAGATGTGGATGGTACGCTGTTAACCGATGATCATAGAGTAACAGATACTACAAAAAAGGCTTTGCTTGAGGCCAAAAACCAAGGGATAATAATTGGGCTCGCATCAGGCAGGGCTGGTTTTTTCATCAACAAAGTGGTTGCAGAGTATGAACTGACGGAGCTTTTTGATGTTGCTAGTGGTTTGAATGGTGGCCATTTTATTGACTTTAGGAAAAATACTCTAACCAAAAAAGAGCAACTTCCAGGTACAGTAATGCCAGAGATTTATGAGAAATGTAAGGGTATTGATGCCAACATCATCACTTACGATGAATTTGGAGTCTATGCTCGTCGTGATGACGAAACAGCTAGGCGCAGTAGTGCCAATGTAGCAAGGCCACTGTTTGTAACGGATTTTCTAAAAGAGACTGATAGAAAATGGGACAAAATACTAGTTATGAGGGAAACCCCATTTACTGAAACTGAACTAGCCTATTTGTACTCCTTAAGTAACGATATATACCATGGCTTCCATTCTTCTGAGCGTTGTTATGAGATAGTAAGTGTTAATATATCAAAAAGTAAAGGAATTGCTGAAATTGCACAATCTTATGGTTTTAGTTTGAATGAAGTTATGGCTTTTGGCGATAGTGGTAATGATATAGATATGTTAGAGAAATGCGGGGTTGGTGTCTGCATGGGGAATGGAACGGACATAGCAAAAAAAGCCGCTGACTATGTTACCTTGAGTAATGAAGAAGATGGTATAGCGGCATTTCTATACAGATACATAATTCATAATAACTTGAAATGTGTAATGCTGGATTTGGATGGTACTTTATTTGATGAGGATAAGAATGTTTCTGAGTATACCAAAGACGTTTTGCGAAAAGTTCATGATAGAGGAATAAAGATTGGTGTAGCAACTGGAAGGCCAGTAAGTACCGTAGAAAAGAAAATAGAGAAATGGGGTCTAGAAGGTGTAATCACCTTAATAGTTGGAATGAATGGTAGTAACATCAAGAACTTGGAAACAGGTAGTTTTACTAATATTACTAGTATCCCTAAGGAAGCGATTGATTCAATAATCGACTTCTTTGATGGTATGCCAATTGAGGTTATGATTTCTGGCGAAGAAGAACTTTATATGGCCAATTACACCGAGTTTGCAAAGCATGTTGAATTCCATGATGAAATTAGGTTTGTGCAAACAGATTTTAATAGAGAAAGGCATATGGATTGGCCAAAACTATGTATTCTGTTTGAGAAGCAATATCGTCAAGATGTAATTGATAGAAATAAGGAGTTTAAAAACGAAGAGGTTGCAAGTGCAATTGGCAGTCATTTTTCCTTAGAATTCATGAGCATAAACACTAATAAAGGTTATGGAGTGACAAAACTTTGCGAGGAAATAGGAATTGATTTAGCTGATGTTATGGCTATTGGTGACAATAGTAATGATGTGGAAATGTTAAAAGTTGTTGGTATTCCGGTTTGTATGATTAATGGAGCTGAAGAAGCAAAAGAGGTTAGCAGATACATTACTAAATATAGCAATGATGAAGAAGGTGTGGCAAAACACCTAAGGTGGTATATTTAAATGGAAAAACGATATGTATTTATTTGTTATAGCAAATGTTCGACTTGCCAGAAAGCGAAGAAATATTTAGTCGAACATAATATTGTCTTTGAAGAAAGGGATATCAAAAACGATAATCCAACCAAGGAAGAATTAAGGCTATGGTATAAGTTGAGTGGTATTCCTTTGAAGAAATTCTTTAATACATCGGGGTTAGTATATAAAGCATTAAAACTTAAGGAAAAACTTCCAGCCATGAGCGAGGAAGAGATGCTTGATGTATTATCTAGTGATGGTATGCTAGTGAAAAGACCTTTATTAATTAGTGAAGAAAAAGTGCTTGTAGGTTTTAGCGTAACTGATTATGAAAAACTGAATAATTGAAAGAAAACCTCTTAATTGAGGTTTTACTTTGGTGTATATTCTTCCAGAACAAATTCTTTAGCTTTTTTGTTATATCTTATGGCATACTTTGTTGCTTCAGCAACTTCGATTTCGATATCAACAGGTCCAACAGTAGTAGTAACTGTTTTATGTAATACACCTGGACGACTCCATGAGAATTGTACATTAACAGTATGTGTTCCTTTTTCAACATAGAAACCGTTCTTCGACCCCTCGAAGAAATTATGAGCAGCCTCTCCATCTACATTAAAGACATACATACTCCCATCTGAAACAGCACTTGTTTGGGTGTATACCTTAGAAATGTTAGGGTTAGTAGACTCAAAATCAGCTTGGTGCGCTTTATCTTTTTTACTTTTCCTAATGAAATAAGGAATAGCGATTAATACATAAGCGACCATAACGATAACGATGATTACATACGGAAACGAAGTCAAAGTTTTAACTATATCTCCCATATAATTCCCCTTTCTTAACACGATTATATTATCAGGCTTATTATTTTGCAATTGATATAATATTCTGTCAAAATATGTTATGTAATTGGTAATCTACAAATGAGATGGAAGTATTTTTCCTCTATTGACAGGCTATAGTTTATATGGTATTTTTTAGAAAATAAAGCAGATTCATTTTGGAATGTTACTGGTGATGCAGGCTAAACCAAAATTGGCAACAAATAGTCGTCGATTTTGGTTTTCTTTTTTAGGAGGTTAAGATGTTTTTTAACAACAAAAGAATAAGCATAAGTAGTTATGACCCAACAATCATTTATTCGCCAATTAGTGGTAGTTTATTACCAATTGAAAAAGTTGATGATAGCACCTTTAGTCAAAAACTGCTAGGGGATGGAATTGCCATTGATCCAATAGATGGTAATGTCTATAGCCCAATAAAGGGAAAAGTAGTTGCTCTTTTTCCTACAAATCATGCCATAGGCCTTGAAAGTGAATCGGGAGCACGAGTAATAGTTCACATTGGAATCAATACTGTACATACAAATGGAAAAGGCTTCAAGAGTTATGTTAATCAAGGGGATACAGTCGATGCAGGGCAATTACTAATAAAAGTAGATTTTAAGAAAGTTGGCGCTGATTATTCTTTGACAACTATGATTGTGATTGAAAACTCTGCTGAGTATGATATTGAGAAAAATCAAAACAGTGCGATAAAAAGTGGTCAACAACTTTTAAAGTTAACGAGGAAAGTGGCATGTTAATTACAAGGGTGTTAAATAACAATGTAGTCGAGGCCGAAGACTCAGTACTTGGTGAAATTGTTGTAATGGGAAGTGGCATAGGTTATAAAGCAAAAAAAGGAGATATTGTAGATTCGAAAAAGATTCAAAAAACCTTTGTCACTAAAGACTACAAGAATTTCAAAGATTTGTTAGTTGAAGTTCCTGCGGAGTATCTTGAATTGACAGCGGAAATCGTTAACTATGCCAATGCTAACTTAGATCAACCACTCAAAGAAGAGATTTATGTTTTATTAACGGATCATATCTACTTTGCGCTTAAACGAATTGCTGAGAATATGGAAATAGATAATCCATTTCTAGTGGATGTTAAGGCTTTCTACAAAAAAGAGTATCTAGTTGCAGTGTATGGAAAGGAAATGATTTCGAAAATGTTTGGAGTCGAGATTCCAGATTATGAAGTTGGTTATATTGCCATGCACATAATTGAAGCAAGTTACAATCAAAGAAAACAAGATTTCAAAGAAATATTTGAAGTAATAAACATTTGTATTGACCATATCAAATCGGTATATGTTAGGGAGATTAAGGAGGGTAGTTTGTCATATACTAGGTTATTGAATCACGTGAAGTATTTTGCCAAGCGTTATATAGGAAATGAGGTAAATGAAAAAAAAGATGTGTTACTAGACAAGACAATTGCCAAAGCTTTCAAAGAAGAATGCAGAGTGGTTGAGCAATTATCAAATAAACTATACGCAATATATGGGAAACATATATCAAAAGCAGAAAGCAATTACTTAGTGTTACATATTAGAAATTGCAAAGAGCTTTCAGACTAGAGTGAGATGGTTACTATTAATTTAGGCTAAACTCAAAAGTATCATAAGATATTTTTGAGTTTTTTTATCAAAGAACTCTAGTTTAGGATAAAATTCAAGAAAGGGAGGAAAATTTATGAATTTTGATCAAATTGCTGAAAGAATTGTAGAAAATGTTGGGGGAGGTGACAATATTGTAAGCTTTATGAGTTGTTTTACTAGGGTTCGTATTGAATTGAAAGATAAAACAACCGTCAATGAAGAAGCAATAAAATCACTAGAAGGGGTTAAAGGGACAGCGTTTTTCGGAAACACATATCAAATAGTGTTTGGAGGAAAATGTAATGATGTCTATGACGCTATGGCAAAGATTGTTAAGATTGACGATAACGCTGCAAAAGAATCACAAAAACTATCGGCCCTAAACACAGTATTGGATTATATCACGGGTTCAATTCAACCTATTATTCCAGTGTTGATTGGTTGTGGACTCATAATGGGAATTGTTGCAATGCTGGCTTATTTGAATGTTGATGCAACAACCTATGGGTATCAAGTAATAGCTGCTACTGGAAATGCTGGCTACTATTTTCTACCAATCTTACTAGGGTTTAGTTCGGCTAGAAAATTAGGAGTAAATCCATTTATCGGTGCTGTACTAGGTGGTGTTCTAGTGTATCCAGCAGTATTAGACTTATCTGCTGCGGGTGGTTTTGAATCATTCTATGGTTTGCCTGTAAAACTAGTAAATTACGGCTCAACAATGACACCGATTTTAGTAACTATGCCAATAGTTTATTGGATTGAGAAATTTGCTAAAAAAGTTTCTCCTTTGATGCTGAAGTCTGTGTTAATTCCGGCTATTACGCTTCTGGTAAGTTTGCCAGTATTATTTGTTGTTACTGGGCCAATAGCGCAGATTATTTCTGAATCAATTGGTGTTGTTATTCAATACATCTACACTAATTTCGCTTTGTTAGGTGGCTTAATTATTGGTGCTACTTGCCCATTCTTTGTACTAACGGGTGTTCACCAAGCTACTGCAATTCCAATTGTTCTAAATGAAATAGCAACAGTAGGTTATTCAGTAGTGTTCCCAATTCTAGGGTTTGGAAATGCTTCTGTGGCAGGTGCTGCACTTGGTGTAGGGCTTAAGACAAAGAATAAAAACCTAAAGAGTGAAGCTTTCAGTGCTACTGTTATTGGAGCCATTGGTATTACCGAGCCAGCTCTTTACGGTGTATTACTTCCTACCAAAAAACCATTTATTGGGGTAAGTATTATGTCTGGAATTTGTGGTGCCTTATCACTAATGTTTGTCGTTAAGTCATATGGTTTAGCATTATGTGGTTTAGGTGGAATTCCAATGTTCTTTGGTGACACTTTTGTAATGTGGTGCATATTAATGTTAGTAGCATATTTTGGTTCAGCAGCATTAGCATATATTATTGGATTTGAGGATATTCCAGAATAAAAACAAGGAGAGCTAAAAAATGAAGCAATCAAAATACCCCCGCCTATTTGAACCTTTAGTAATCAATTCTAATCTCACTTTAAGAAATAGAATTATTTCCGCTCCACTAGGAAGTCTGACAGACAAATCAATTACTGGAATGGGCATGATTATACGTGGTACCAGCGGAAATGTTTTTGGAAAGCGTTCAAGGATTGCACCTGGTCCGTATTGTTTTGATGATATGAGAGAAAGTCAAAAAGTGCGCGAGCAAGTAGCAATTATTAAGCAAAGAGGAACAAAAGCTGAATTCGAATTATGCCATGTAGGACAATATGCAATGGTAGATAAAGGTGATTATGCTCTAGGACCAGTCGGCTTTATTCGCGAAGATGGGGTTGAAGTTAGAGCCATGGATGAACAAATGATGAGCGAAATAGCAGATGATTTTGCTAGAGGTGCTAGGGATGCTAAAGAATATGGCTTTGATATGGTGATGCTACATTTTGCTCATGGTTGGCTACCAACTCAATTTCTATCTCCCTATTTTAACAAACGCACTGATGAATATGGAGGTAGTTTTGAAAACAGAATCAAATTCCCTACTATGATTGCCAAAAGGGTAAAAGAAGCAGTAGGTGCTGATTATCCACTTGATATGCGAATTAGTCTAGATGAACATATTGATGGGGGAACTTCCACAGCAGAAATAATCAAATTCATTCAGCATGTGGAACCATTAATTAGTATGGTGCATGTATCATGCGGGCTAGAGCGAGAACTTAATGCTATGACTTCAATGTCATCAACCACATATTTTCCACATAAAATTAATACAGAGTTATCAAAGCAACTAAAACAAAATGTTAATATTCCTGTCGCTGTGGTTGGGGCGATAATGACACCTGAGGAAGCAGAGAGTATTCTCGAAAACAACGAAGCAGATGCTGTTGCAATTGGCCGCCAAATAATAGCTGATCCATTTTGGACTACTAAAGCTTGGGAGAATAATGCTGATGATATCGTTCCATGCTTGAGGTGCATGAACTGTTACAATCAATATGCACGTGATAGGGAAAACCACTATGGAATGAAAAGCATAACCTGTTGTTCCGTTAATCCAAGATACCTACACGAAGATAGTGTTCCGGTAAAGTTGGATAGAGCAAACAGGATAAAAAATGTGTACATAATTGGGGGAGGGCCAGCAGGCCTTAAGGCTGCTTTGACTGCGGATGAAAGGGGGCACAAGGTTGTAGTAATTGAGAAAGAATCACATTTGGGCGGTCAACTTCATTGTGCTGAATTTGATGAAACAAAACTTGATATAAAAAGCTATAAAGATTACTTAATCAATAAGGTTAAGAAAACAGCAATTGAAGTACGACTCAATACGGATGCTAATGATTGCAAAGAAGAAATTGCTCAAAAAGCTGATTCGCTTATAATAGCTATCGGCGCAACACCAATAATACCTCAAGTAGCTGATGTCAAAAACAGAACAATTGATGCCTTAACAGCGTATTATAACCAAGAAATAATTGGTGATAATGTGGCAATTATTGGTGGCGGGAGTATTGGAATCGAGTTGGCAAAACTACTAGGTAAAACTAGAAAGGTCAAAGTTATCGAGATAACTTCGAGAATTTGCTCCAACCTAAACGAACATGCTAGAATGGGGTTGATGCAAAAAGTGGAAGAGAACCCTAATATTGAAATCTTTGTTAATGCTGAGTGTTTAGCGATAAATGAATCCAGCATTAAAGTAAGAGTTGATAAAGAAAATGTTGATATTTATGCTGATACTATAATATACGCTGTTGGAATGAAATCAAGAATTGTAGAAGCAAATCAATTCTATGGTTTATGCCAAGATACCAACATTATTGGTGATGCTGATAAAGTAGGAACTATTGCTGAAGCGACTCATAGTGGCTACTTTGCCTCCAAAACACTCTAGTTTACCCAATAATTGAACCGTGCCCAAAGTCTTAACTAAGAGTGAAGGCACGGTTTTATAATGGAAAAACTGAAAAAAGAGAAAATATGCATCATGTATAGAAGAACTTGAAATATTAAGAGAAAAGAGCCACATTTACACTAGTTTCTTGAACTCAAAAAGACGAGGCTTTTTGTGTAATCAAAGAGTTTCTTATCAGTTGCAATAATCATTTTCCACTTGCTCATCAAAAGAAATGAACAATAGAACTAAAAACTTCAGTGTTGTACAATGATAATGTGGTAGACTTACAAGTAGTTAGCGAAGGTTAAGAAATTTATCCTTCGATCCCGTAGCAAGGAGGCATGAAATGGGAATATTCAATAAACTTAAGAATGTAGTTACAGAAGCAGTGGATACGGTTAGCGAAATAGCTAATCAAAAACCTAGTGATCGCTTAGTAATGGTTAATGATGATAATCAGTTGATGAAAGATGCTATTAAGCAAGCAAAAGAAACTCTTACGGATTACTTGTTATTCTTTAAGGATGCACCTCTTAACACAAGTAATCATAGAGTAAAAGCGCTTTTTTCTGATGCTAATGGAGATGAACATATTTGGCTTGTCAATATTAGCCACAACGGGAACTCTATTTCTGGCCAAGTGGGTAATACACCTGGTGTTGTTTCTTGTGTTAGCGATGGAGAAAAAGTTAGTGTTCCTTTAGAACAAATTACTGACTGGGCGTTTGAGGCTGAAGGTCTACAGTATGGAAACTATACTGTTTATGCTTTGTTTGAAAATATGGACCCAGCAGAAGTGGAACAATATGTTGAAGGCTATGGTTTTACTCAGAATCCTTTAGAAACACCAAACGCGAGTTTTGATGAATTAATAATGGATTTACCTGAGCCAACTGGCGAAGATATCGAAAATGCTGTCGGAAATCTACTCAGTGTAGAAGCCAAATTAGATGAAGAGTTACAGAAAAGAATAGCAGAATTCTTTGAAGGTGAAAATCCAGACGAAGAAGAGCTTAATAATGCTATATTAGATGAAGCGAGGCATATGTATAATGAACTTGAAGGAAGCAAGTATGAAGCTGGAGCAAAACTATTACTAGAAAAATATGAACAGAAGTTTTTAGTTGTTTTGGGAATATCAGATGCTGATAAAGTTGCAGCGACAGTAGATGAAAATGAGGAATACTTTGGTATTACATTATTTGACTTTGCTGCTGCTAGTGCTAAATTCCAAGCCGGAGTTCCTTATGAAATAGTTCTAGCAGTTCTTGGTGTATCTGGAAGCGACTATGAGGCCGGAACGGAAAAATGGGCTGAAAGGATGGGTTCAGATACTACTTATCAAGTGTCTAAACAATATGCGGACTACTTAGCAGTTGCAAATGATCATCCTAAATTAGGTGGTTTATAAATAAAGGCTCTTCGTCAAATGTTGGGGTGAAACTATAAAATGTAAGAAATGGTAATCTAAGGGTTATCATTTTTTGTTACTACCCCCTCCAGAAGTCTGGGGGTAAAGAAGAGCTTTTGCGATGTATTCCTGAAATAAAAAACCTCCATGGTATAATCTGATTGCTGTCTGCAAACTGCAAAAAGAGCCAAGGAGGAAGCCAAATGAATGACACAAACAGTTTAGCACACACAAGATGGAACTGGGACTAAAGCGTTGTTGGGTCGTTATGATAGCTACGCCGCATTATCATTATCTACCCTTGACAGAAATAGTCCTGTAAGTATCATGTGGTGTTTATCCCAAAGTATAGAAGGAAGATAATCTATGGAAAATTAAGGGGCGACATCGGAGTGATATTAAGAAGAATATGTTAGATGGAAGAAGTAAAATATCGAAACACATGCTTGTATAGACCATATATATTGTTTACAGAAAAATTGCAGTCCAGCTAAACGGCCATGTATTCTTCTGTTAGTTAAATGAGCAAATGTCCTGCCCTGTGTCGAAGAAATATTTGCAAAGTACGAAAAAATGGCCAAAAGCGCATATCCTGACAAATTTTATTCCGGTAGATATACGCTGCATGTTATGCGGTATACGACCGCCACACATCTGTTAGAGGCCGGAGTACCTCTTGCTGTCATAAAACATTCTTGGCCATGCTTTCATACAAACAAACGCGGATTTATGCTGAAATTTCACAGCAGACCGTTAACAAATATATGAGAGAATAAAGCGAAAATGGTTTCTGAAAGTCGGATTGAAAAGGAAAGTACTGTCGGATAACAGATTTCCTCTAATAACCGAAACCGGGGGAAGACAGAATAGATAGCCATCATAAACTATACAACTTTTGTCGGCTTTTTCGGTTTCGTAAGCAAAAAGAAGAAAAATATCGAAATGGCTACCTGAATTGCGCACATAATTAAGTAGAATATATTCGGAGAGATTTTAGGTAAAAGCGTATCAATAAAAAGCCCCATTACATTTATTGAAGCATGGCCCATTGCAGCGGGCCAAACACTTCCACTTGCTTTGCGCAGCCATGCTAGAATTGCACCCAAAGCGATACAGTTTAATGGCATCAGTATGAAAGCAGAAAACCAAGGGGTACTGCCATTAAAATTATACCCCGCCAAGTTTGCTACGGCATGAAAAATAGCCCATAGAACCGATAAAAGGATTGTTCCACGAGCTTCCCCGAAATGTTTTTCGAAAATGGGTGCTACATATCCACGCCAGCCTATTTCTTCGCCCCACCCCCGAAAAACAGATATTATGCTTGCAAAAAGCATTGAAATTAATATATTCACAATAAAGACCGGAAGTGAATTGGGTTGGGCTATAATCATGGAAAATCCATTCAGGCGCAATTTGCCAGATTCCACAATAATACTGGAAAATTCACTAAACGGAAGTAATGCTAAAAAAGTTACGAGAACGAACAAAAGCATAATCCCAAAAGATAACAGGCAGTAAAGTGGGCGAATGGGCCACATGCCAAGAGATTTTTTTTGTATTTTGTTTGTAAGCTTAAATATTCCAAGTATAATTGCCGGAATAAACATGCATACAAACAATAGATTGTTTTGCAAATCGCTTAGTTCATATGTTCCAGAAGAAAAACTACCACCAAGCTTTACTATTACTATTTGAAATAAGTTGGAAACCAACAATACAATCCCGACATACCAAAGTGCAGTTTTAAGTTCATTTTTATTATTTATTGTTTTCAAAATATTACCTCCTCAGAAAACCTTATTTATATGTTAATACGAAACTTTTTCTTTATCATCTATAATTAATTTTATCTTTTCCCTTACTTATGACACGTATGTATTTGAGCATCAATCGCCATATCAATATTCCGATGCCTAGAAAAACAATACTCATTACGATAGATATGGGCAGCGCCACCAAAGGGTGTGCTACATACGAACCGAACTCAAAGGAAATAAAAGCCATGTCATATCCCAGTAAAAATCCGATAGCTTTTATAATCCCTGCCAGTGGGGCGACTGCTCCCAAGAAAAGCAGTGTCACAGAAAGCAAAACGCATAACGGAATAACAAATAATCCGGAAAAACCTGCAAAAAAATTGAAAGAAATTACCATTAAAAGTTTACGCCATCCAAAAGTATTATCCTTGCTAATCGCAGCCCCCAGGTAAGAAACAGCAAGTTCGTCAGGCGGCCCTAGCCTTTCCATTATTTCCTCTGCGGATAGCTTTTCGACACTACTCAACTCTACAATATGGCTTTTGATTTCACCAACAATATCTATACGCTCCGACGCAGGCATTTTCACTAGCCGCTTTTCTATAGTGTTTAGATATTTCTCAAGTTTACTGTCCATTGAATTCATTTACTCCTTTCAAGTGCTCAACAGCGTTCATTAACTCCGCCCATTCTATGGCCATGAGTGATAAATATTCGCGTCCCTTTTCTGTAATTGAATAATACTTGCGCGGCGGTAACCCTTCCCCGGCATCCTGCCAATATGAAGTAAGATATTCTTCATTCAATAGACGCCTCAGCAGAGGGTAGATTGTACTTTCCTTTGCGGCTATGATGGACCACTTTTCCAGATTACTCATCATCTCGTATCCGTAACAATCGTTTTGATTAATGATTAGTAAAATGCAAAATTCAAGTGTTCCGCGCTTAAGTTGGGTTTTCCATTCATCTATATTCATTCAAAGCCTCCTTCCTTATGTTTATTACGTTATATATCGTACCACACAGTACATCGTGTTGTCAACACAAAATCTTTATTCGAATCATATGAAACCCACAAATATCAAAATACCGGCACCGCAAATATAGTCAATTACTAAATTGCCAATTGAAACGCAGCAGTTTGTGTAGAAAGGCTTGAATAGGAGAAACCCAACCAAAAGGCATTTTCTGGGTCTTGAATTAATGAGGAAAAGGCAACTGTAAGAGTGCGGATTTTTGTATCCATGATTCAATAATAATACAAGTGCGCTGGTTGAGTAGATATATTTAGCAGTGTATAATTACTAAAAAGAGGTGAAAAAATAATGCATGCAAAGAGACTAAAACAAGGAGGAACGATTGGGATAATTTGCCCCAGCCATATATTTGACATTAAAAATTATTCACAAGCAATTGATACCCTAGAGAAACTCGGTTTCAAACTCAAATTTGGAGCGAATATTGCTGAGGCAACCTATGGTTATGCAGCAAGTGCTAACGAACGGGCCGATGACCTTAATACTATGGTTAGCGATGATTCAGTTGAAATGATTTTGTTTGGCGGAGGAGAAGGAGCAGTCGAAATATTGCCATTGATTGACTATGATAATATCAAAGAACACCCGAAACTATTCTGTAGTTATAGCGATGGGACATCAATTCTAAGTGCTATATCGGCTCAAACCGGTTTAGTAACATACTATGGTTCAAGTCCGAGGGTATTTTTTGATTTGCGACATTATGATTATTTGCAGTTTTATTCACACTTTGTTGAGGGCTATGAAGCCAAACAGTTCGTCAGTAACAGTAAGTGGAAAATACTATGTGGTGGTAAATGTGAAGGAACACTAATCGGAGGTTACGCTTCATTATTTGGCTTAATGCTTTCTAATAAGTATTTTAAGTATGATAATGAGAAGAAATACCTGCTATTTCTCGAGGACCATGAAAAGTATAGTAGTGTTGGTGCCCTAGGTACTTACCTAGCTTTTATTGAACAAAGTATGTTTATGCAAAATGTTACTGGTTTAATCTTTGGTCACTATTCCAATGAAGTGCCTAAAGATTTATTAGACTGTCTTGAGCGCTTTGGCACCAGAAATAATATTCCTGTGGTTTATACAGATGATTTTGGACATGGTAGCAATCATGCAATCTTGCCTATTGGCATAGAGGCTACCCTAGATACAGAAAAATGCCAATTGAGGTTTAAACGTCAAGAAGATAAAAAATGATATAATGTTATCAATAGAAAAATAGGAGAGACTAAATGAAACTTATTATCACGAGTGACTATGAAGAAATGAGTCAAATAAGTGCTCAAATTGTTTTAGCGAAGATGTATACAAACACCCGAGTCAATTTGGCACTTACCGCCGGCAGTACCCCAGCTAGAATGTATAAGATTTTAAAGGAGCAAATGGCAAACAGAGAATATTTCAGTCATGTTCATTTTTACAATTTTGATGAAATTGGATTAGAAAATGAAGAGTTTGGTTTAACGATGCAGGCACTAAATGAACAATTTTACAACCCATGCACAATAAATAAAGATAATCTTCATGTGCTTGATACTAGCAATTATCAAAACTATGATTCTACTATTGAAGCAGATGGTGGAATAGATTTAATCCTAGTTGGTATTGGAGCAGATGGTCATTTTTGTGGAAACCTACCTCAATTCACCAAGTTCGAAAGTGAAACCTATTTAATGCCAATAGAAAAAGATAGCGAAGAGTTTAAATTATTACAATCATTATCTGATAAAAAGCCAACCGGTTTAGCAGTTACCTTTGGCCCGAAGACAGTAATGAATGCTAAACAAGTAGTATTATTTGCCAATGGTAAACATAAAGCAGAAATCGTAAAAAAAGCATTGCAAGGACCAGTAACCACAGATGTTCCTTCTTCAATCTTGAAGTTGCATCCTAATCTAGTTGTTGTCTTGGATGCTGAAGCGGCAAGTTTACTATAGT
>JGI994J12354_10001633_pt1 | contig 22584 bp, 25 predicted proteins | sample IntmicLarv3ML3BL_FD_12354 | JGI IMG/M metagenome (IMG submission 12354) | reverse complement strand
ATTCCGTTTCCCTTGTCTTTGCCTTAAGATCGAAGATCAAGGCAACGAGCTGGGGATTTGTTTTGAATCTCTCACTCATATTCTGACTCTCCCGACATTGGGTAAGCGTCGTATGAATAGGTTATTAATAAAGGTATCCTGTTGAAAGTCCCTTTGCTGTACTTGAAGAGTAGGACTGTATGTCTTGATGATTATCTTTTCGTATCTTTTTTCTGGACCTTGGTCGCGGGATCCGTAAGTTCGGAACAAGCTCCTCCAGCTATCGCCCATAAATACAGACTTGCCACAGTTGCATACGGCGAATACCTGCGTTTGTATTTCTCGAAGAGTTTGGGCGTTATTATACGATGTTTGTGAAGCATACGGAGTCCTCTAAGAATTGCCAGATCGCCGAAGCTCATGACGTTCGGACGCTGCATCGAAAATGTCATCAACATTTCCGCCGTCCATACCCCGATCCCTTTGATCTGGCTCAAGCGTTTGCAAACTTCGTCATCGGAAAAGGTCCTCAGTGCATCCAGGTCGAGATTTCCGTCAAGCACGGAATTTGCCGCCTCTTTGATGTAGGATGCTTTTCTCATAGATATCCCGCAGGTCTGCAACTCTTCCGTTGATATCGACCCTATGCTTTCGGGAGTGATCTCTCCGAGTTTCTCCTGCATCCTTCCCCATATCGTTGCCTGTGCCTTGGCCGATATCTGCTGACCGACTATGACATTCACCAATGCCATGAACAGATCCGAGGTCACTTGACGATCGATATGCCCTATCTTATCCATCGCTTCACCCAAAACGGGGTCACGGGACCTCAGCCATTGGATCTCCTTCTCTCCGTATTCGAAATATTCAGGCATTGCGCTTTTCCACATCCAAAAGATATTCTTTCACATCTATGCCACCCGCGTATCCCGTCATGCTTCCGTCCTGACCTATGACACGGTGACAAGGAACGACTATCGCCACCGGGTTTTTGTTATTGGCCATTCCGACGGCACGGCATGCCTTGGGATTTCCTATCTGTATCGCTATGTCCTTGTAGCTTCTGGTCTCTCCGAACGGGATCGTTTGAAGTGCCTTCCACACCAATCTCTGGAAATCGGTGCCCGACATTGACAACGGGATATCAAAAGATCTTCTTTTGCCGGCAAAATATTCTTCAATCTCCATTGCCGTCCTTTTTATCAGCTGGGTCTCCTTGATCTCATATCCATCGAAATTACCGAGACCTTTGAAGGAGATGTGAGTGATTGCATCGTTCTCTTGCGCTATTCCCATTGTACCCATTGGAAAATCATAGTACCAGACATTCTTCATTTTCACACCTCATCGACGTTTTGAAAGAGCATACTTATGATGTCTCGCCCGCTCTTCCGTTCGCCTTTTTCGATCTCGTCCGAATCGGTAAAGGATGATAAATAAACCTCGTTTCCCGACAGTGCGGAAAACTGATTTTTTCTTTGAAAAGCTATGTTATTTGTCTGCACTCTCCGTATAACCCACACAGTTTATGATTGCCATCGGAATCGTCTCGAATTCCGCTCGCGCGGTATGTGTTTAATAGTATACCCGCATTAGGGAAAAGCTGGTGAAGCTATGATAAGATTCGGACCCGCGGGCATTCCATTGTCTTGCAAAGGACGCACATTGAAAGATGGAATAGAGGATGTACACAATCTGAGCTTGACCGCCATGGAGATCCAGATGGTCAGAGCCACTGCTTACGTCAGATATCCCAGTGAGGAGGAGGTCGGCCTCTGCATAAGAGATATCGACCTCGATTTCGTTACCGAGATTGTCAGGGACGGAGAATTGATAACCGATCCCGAAGAACCCATCTGCGAAGAGGACGAACTCATCTACATGCCTTCCGGGATTACCGATTGTTTCGGAGAACTTTACGAGATCGGAGACATGGCAAAAAGACTTGACGTCGATGTTTCACTTCATACCCCATATTACATGGACCTCGGTTCCAATACCGATATAACGGAATCCTGTCTCGACAGCATCAGACGTGCAGGACTCATACTCAATGCACTGGACGGAAGCGTCGTGGTCACAAGCCTTGGTCTTTATACAGGAAAACTCTCGGAAGCGGAGATCGACGACAACATCACCGAGAACGTCGCGATGCTCATGGATTGGTGGAAAGATGTCGGATTGAAACCCAAGCTGGGTATCGAGATCACCGGTCATCAGTCCGTCTTCGGATCCCTGGAACAGGTACTGGATCTCTGCGACAATGTGAACGGGATCGTTCCTGTCGTCAATTTCCCCCATCACCACTCCCGTAACGAAGGGATACTTCTGGAACCCGATGATTTCCTCAATGTCCTTGAGCAGGTAGAACCTTATTGCAAAGGGAACATTCACACATCCTTCGCAGGTGTCGAACACGACGAAGGAAATGAGAAGAGGCTCACTCCGATAAAGAAGGGAGACCTTAGATTCGAACCTCTCGCGGAAGCGTTATGCGACCTCAGACCAAATGCTACCGTCATCTCCAGCTCCCCTCTTTTGGAGCATGACGCCATGTACATGAGGATCATCAACGAAAGAGTTCTGAGCAAAAGGGTTGCAAAGGCCATCAAGGAGAAGAGGAAATCCGAGGCCGCTGCCGAGGGATAAATTTGCAGGAAACGATGGATTACATCAAGGAACGGTGTAAGACCGCAGTGTATTCCATTCCCCAGAATGACTGGGATGTGCTCATTGAACAAATAATCTCGAAAGAGAAGATATTCATTTACGGCTCGGGAAGGTCCGGTCTCGTGGGGCAGCTTTTCGCCGTGCGTTTGGTGCAAATGGGGCTGAATGTCTATTTTGTCGGTGACATGACCACCCCGATAATCGGAAAGAACGATCTCACCATCCTGATATCCAACACCGGACATACCGTATCCGTCGTTCAGACGGCGGAAATAGCCAGAAGGATCGGCTCTCATGTTATTTCTGTTACCTCATCTCCTTCCAGCAAGCTGGCGGCGGTTTCGAACAACGCGATAATCGTGAAAGTGAAAAAGGATGACCTCTCATCGGAACTTGCTCCGTTGGGTACGATATTCGAGGATACAGTTCTATTCTTCTTCGATTGCATCGTTCCGGAACTGATGAAAAGAATGAATGTGAAAGAGGATGACATGCGCAGAAGACATGCTATCTGGGTCTGATCATTCCATAACGATCATGGTGACCTTTTCGGGGATCCCACGGGAACACCTGAACGGTGCTATCGTTAACTCGGCGGGATCGATCACTATCGCAAATCCCGTATCTGTTCCGAATATCCCTTCGTGTGTTCTTATATCAACGTCTGAAAGATAACAGCCTATTCCCAAATGTGAATGGTACCAACCCACGATGTATTCTCCTTCACACATATCGATGGATTCGAAAAGCTGTTCCAAATGCTCTCTGTTGAACCTGACGCTTATTGCACTTGCATCCAGGACCGAGGTTGCGACATCCTTCACGATAACGTACTCGCCCTCATCGTCTTTGTACACGCTTCCCATCATCAATCCCATTATCTCTTTGTTCGTCTCGAATCCCAGATCCGCGTGCTCGGTCATCGAGATCATTGCCTTTTCCGAAACATACAACGATACACCCCTCACGGGCCTTTTCCAATACTCCCGCTTTTCCACGTCGGAAGAAATGACCTTAGGCATCGCGTCCTCCGTATCTCACTTTAGCTTCGAACTTAGGTCGATTGTCTTTGTACCACCTTGCCGCTTCCATGCACGACGGAGTTCCGTAAGGATTCATGGGATTCGGGTCGGATATCAGTTGTTCCACGCCTTTGACGAAAGAAAGTAGCGAAGACCCGAACGACCAATTGTCCAATGTCTTCACGCAGACGAACCCTCCGTCCTCCGGCATCATGATATTGGGATGGAAGATCGGAGTTATCCATTTCGCTCTCGGCCTTTCATAAGGATATTCTTCGGATATTATCAGACTGAATGCGTGGGAATTGCCGATCTCCGTTCTCGATATCCTCGCAGGTGCATTCTGCAGCCCGATCTGGATCTCGATGGGAAATTCCGCATCCACCGGTATCGGCGGTATCTTTAGTCCCAGATAATCGTTGAGGCCGTTCACCTCGTTGTTTATCCGCTTTACAAGCACCGGTCTGACCAGTCCCATCTCAAGATCCGCCTTCGGGGTCCGGTATCATCTCGATCACATCATCATCGGACAGATTGATCTCTTCTATGCTCTGGCCTTTGTTCAGGAGTTTGGATCCTTTTCTGAGAACGTATGCGCCCGCATCCTTCCCCCAATACTCCGCGGCCGTGTCGATTATATCCTCCACGGACTCGTAGGGTTCGAGTTCCATCCTTATCGATGAATTGTTCAACATATTCACTACAGTAACTCTTACGGTCATTTTTCAATCTCCATCGTGTGATTGGGGCAATCGTGCCCGATCGATAACTCCAAATTCTCCATTGTTCCCGTCTCTCCGTCGTAGAACATCGCGTGTTTGATACAAAGGTCGCTCCTGCCTGATAATATTTTCATTGCTTCCCTTACCTGTATCGCGGCGATGATCGATGTCGTGGTTATCTCGGATGCCACTTTGGGGACGAACATCACGCCGGACCCTGTACATGAGAACCGCGTGTCCAAGACCTTCATGTGACTCTTGTTCATGCCGCATTCCAGGCACGGGCCGTCCGGAAAGATGACCTGTACCTTTCCTCTGAACCCGTCCGTTGCACCGTCGATATACGGTATCCTATCGTATTTGGCACGGGAATTCACGTGAAGTCTTGCTGAAATATTATCCAAACAACCCATTATGATGTCGTGATCCCAGTCGTCGTGATCCTGTATCCTTGACACTATTCCTTTCACTTCAACATCCGAATACATCCGAGAAGCTCTTTCCGCGACTGCGTCCGCTTTTTTTGTCTTAATGTCGTCCTCCCTGAAGAAGAGACATCTGCTCAGGTTGGAGGTCGCGATCTCGTCCATATCCACAACGGTGATGTCTGTGAATCCTGCCAAGACCATACACTTCACGACCTCGTTCCCCAATGCACCGGCCCCTACGACCAGACATTTGGAATTTCGTATACGTTCGACGTCCAGCCATTCTATGCGGCGCATCCTGTCGAAACGGTCCGTGTCGTATTCCCGTGTCTTCACGGTCAAGCATCATTATGTCTGTATAAAATCATTGACTGATTAGAATTATACTACATTTACGACCTTTCTGAACACTCTGACGGGAAGTGAATGTTTAATAGAGCGTACTTTCATTACGACCAACATGGCATTGCCTCTTCCGGATCACGACCACTGCAAATTCTGCGGGGACGCTGTACCGTTCGACAGAGCATATTGCAAAGAAGAGTGTTATTGGAACGATCAGGCCCGGATGAAGAAAGAAAAGAACGACAACATTAGATTCGCGGTCCTGACGGTTGTCAGCGTGGTCATCATCGCCGTTGTCGGCCTTCTGCTCTGATTCAGAACGCCTTCTTCACTTCTGCCACATTATGTATTCTCACGATATCCGCGCCGTTCTTTGACGTTATCAACGACGCGGCGACCGTTGCCTCATCCTTTTTGAGTTCCGGGAATCCGAAGGAAAGGAACCTTTTTCTCGACGGACCTATCAACACAGGATATCCGTCCGAAAAATAACCGGGATCGAGAAGGATCTCCATGTCCTGCGTGGGTGTTTTTCCGAAACCTATCCCGGGATCGAGGATGATGTTCTCTTTTCTCATGCCCGCTTCCAGAGCCTCGTTCGTCCTTGTTCTGAGGTACGTTCGGATCTGTTCCTTCGCGTCCCCTTCCATAAGATCGACGGCCATAGTTTTCGGGGTTCCGTACATATGCATTATGATCGCTGGCACATCATTCTCAATTGCGATCCTCATCATCTTCGAATCCGAAAGACCGCTGATATCATTCAGGATGTTCGCGCCCGCTTTCAGTGCGGCGGCGGCAACATCGTATTTGCATGTGTCCACCGATATCGGTATTCCCAGGGACGGTGCTATCTCTTTCAGAACGGGTATGATCCTCTCGATCTCCTCTTTCGATGATATGGGGTCGGATCCCGGACGTGTGGATTCTCCTCCGACATCCAGGATGTCCGCTCCTTCATCGACAAGTTCGAAAGCGTGTTTTACCGCTTCCTCTTTGGAAAGATATCTTCCACCGTCGGAGAACGAATCGGGAGTCACGTTGAGGATCCCCATCAGGAACGGATCGTTCCCGTTCCCTCTGAGCCACCTGTTGACCGTCATCGTATCAGAGACAGCTGTCCACCATTTCCGTGAGATCGATTATGTTGACCTTTCTGTCCCCTTTTGCCGCAACGAGATTTGCCACGCAGAACGGACATGCGGTAACGATCGTATCGGCGAATTCCGCCTCTTCCAATCTGGTCTCGGCGATCGTTTTCGCCTCTTCGGGATATGCCGACCTGACCCCTCCGCCTCCGCCGCAGCAGTGACTTGTGGTCCTGTTGAACTCCATCTCTTTGAATTCCACTCCGGGGAACTTGTTTATGACCTCTCTCGGAGCTTCGTACACCTTGCAGTGCCTTCCGAGGTGACATGGATCGTGATATGTCAGCTTCCCTTTCACGGGTTTAAGCTTAAGATCCTGCTTTGCCAGGAATTCCGACATGTGCAGAACTTCGAAAGGTACGTCCACATAGTGGGGATATTCCACCTTGAACATCCTGTAGCAGCCGGCGCACGAGAGGATCAATGTTTCCACGCCGAGAGATTTGATCGCATCCACGTTCTTCTTCATGATCTCGATCACTTTCTTCTCTTCCACACCGATCCTGCAAAGAACGGATCCGCAGCATATCTCGTCGACCGTAGTGAAATCCACATTGAGTTTCTTGAGTATCGACAAGCTCGCATCGGAGATGTTCTTCGACCTGTATGTCGCGGTACATCCCGCGAAATAACCGACCTTCGCCTTGCGGGGTTTTATTCCGAGGGTTTCCACGACGGACTTCTTCTCCCCGTATGGGTTTCCGTTCTCCAGAACACTGTCAACGACGGCCTTATGCTTCGGCAGAATGTGACCGTTCTTCACCAGATCCCTTCTGCATGTTTCGATCACTTCCACGATGTCCACTTTGGACGGGCATCTTCTCACACAATCGGCGCAGGTCGTACATGTGTACATGTTCTCCACCACGGAATCATCCGCGGGTATGTCGCCGTTCAATAACCCGTAAGTGAGGATTATACGTCCTCTTGACAGAGAAGAATCCCAACCTATCGCTTTATACGACGGACAAACGCTTTTACAGAATCCGCACATCGTACATGTGTTGAGTGCTTCCTTTACCTTTTCAATGCCATCTACCTTGAACTCGCTCATTACATCACCTTCGGGATCGTTACACTGCCGTCCATTAACACTATCACAGAGGCGTCGGGCTTCTGTGCCAGTGCCTCTTTGACCGCATCGGCCACGGTTGCGAAAGGCGTTATGTTCGCGCCTCTTATCACTTCCGGGTCCAGATCGGTCACTGCCCATATCTCCGCCCAAACGGCTATCTCCGCCATCTTGGCCGCCTTGTGATATCCGAGCTTGTATTCTCTGCTGAGATTCTCAAGTACTTCTTTGGGATCCTTCGAGGAAGAAAGCTGCGTGAGGAACGTCGCATGACCTATTCCTTCCCTGCATTTGGAGACCATTATGATCTTGCCTCCTTCTTTCAGCGCCCATTTACCGTTGTCCAATGCTTTCTGCGATTGGTAAAGATCGACATCCATAGGGTACGGGGCAACCGATATCACGACATCCGCCTTCTGGGGGATCGGAACCGAGAACACTTCATTCGCCCATTCCACGGCGCGGTCAAAAGCGGGGTTCAGATCTCCCGCCGCCACTTTGTAGATGTTCTGATGTCTGTCCAATACCATCTGTATGGAGAATATCTCCTTGCCTTTCACGATCTCCAGAGCGTCCATCATGTCTTCGTGTACGGGGTTGCCTTTGAGCACCAAGGATTGTGCTTCCTTTCGCATAGCCAGCTTGTGGTTGGCCTCGATCGTCTTGAACGATGCCACACCCGGAAGGAACGACTTCCTTCCTCCGGTGTACCCTGCGAAATAATGAGGTTCGACACTCGTTATTATGACGAGTCTGTCTGCTTCGACAGCTATTTTGTTCACTTCCATCGGCGTGCCGTTCTTTGATGTTCCCAAGTTTATACATTCGGAGGTCTTCGCATCATGGGAAATTATCCTGTCCTTGATCAGAGGATATTGCTTCCCGAATACGAAATCGTACTCTTCCGCGGTCATATCCCTGTGCGTGCCCGTGGCCACTATGTATCTGGCCGTCCTGAGATCCATTCTTTTCGAAAGTGCATCCAACACCTTTGCCGTCGGAGTGGGCCTGGTTCCGTCATTGACAATGAACACAACATCCTTCCCTCCTTTGAGGAAGTCCGCCAAGGACTTGTATCCGATGGGATCGTCAATGGCTTCGTTTATCACCGTATCGGGATCCTTGCACTCAACATCTTTAGGGTAGAAGGTTCCGATGTAGTTCTTATCGGGAACCTCGATCTTCTGGACACCGTCCTTTCCGTATTTGACATCAATTATCATCTGAGACCAACTCACCTGATTGTACGGTCAAATATTAATTGTTTATCAGGCGCGGGCGACTCTCGGTGCGTAAGCAAGTTCTTTAATGCCTACATTATTCTCTCGCCAATGGTTTCCGCAGGGGATTTGGGAGAACGTGAACTCATCCGGAAAGTTATGAACATCGTCAGGCCGTACCCGTCTTCGGGTCAGACCGATGATGCCGCGGTTTTCGGTGACGATATGGTCGTCTGCACCGACATCGTATCGTTGGAGAGACATTTCTCGAAGGGAATGAGCTACGAAGAGTTCGGATGGACCGCGGCGGCTGTGAATTTCAGCGATATCGCAAGCATGGGCGCCCGCCCTCTGTGTTTTTTGGCTGCCGTGTCCGTTCCGAAAGATATTGATGAAGAGAACTTTTTGGATATGATCTCCGGAATGGAAGAATGTGCGAAGACATGCGGCGCGTTCATTATCGGAGGAGATACAAAATTCGGAGCAGGGATGATCGCCGGTACCGCGATAGGTTCCCTGGAAGGTAGGAAGCCTTTACTCCGATCGGGTGCCCGGCCGGGAGATATGGTGGCAATAACAGGATCATTGGGATCCGCTGCCGCCGGATACTTTGCGTTGGAGAATGATATAAACAATGTTTCACTGGTCTCGCTCAGAACTCCGATGCCTCGTACAGAAGAAGGGCTGGCTCTATCGAGATCCGGCATAGTCACATCGTGCATGGACCTTTCGGACGGATTGGCGGAAGGCGTCAAAGGGATCTGCAACGCAAGCCACGTGGGAATGGATATTCACATGGACTTCATACCCGAAGGAGAAGGGGTTGATGTTGTATCTGCCCGAACAGGTATGGATAAGAAAGACCTCATGTTATACTGGGGCGGAGATTACGAACTTTTGTTCACCTTTGCAAAAGAAGACATAAATGCGCTTTACGATAACGACATCGACTTCTCGATAATAGGAAGGGTCACGAATGATGAGCGCTCATACATAAACGAAGGAGTGGAAAGAACGGTGATGAAAAATGGCCGCTATTAATCCGTACATCGAAGCGGATTATTATCACAAAGATGGGGAGACGTACGTCTGCGACCTGTGTCCTCACAGGTGCAGGATATCGGAAGGCGGTTTTGGAAAATGTACTGCCAGAAAAGGTGACGAAACGAAGCTTCTCGCATATAATTACGGAAAGGTCTCGTCCTTCTGCGTCGACCCCATAGAGAAGAAACCTCTCTACCACTATCATCCGAAAAGCAAGATCTTCTCCATCGGAGGGGTCGGCTGCAACATGTCCTGCAAACACTGTCAGAATTATGCCATCTCCATGTCCCCTGCGGGAAAAAAACGTACGACCTACGAAACTCCCGAGGAGATGATCTCTTTATGCAGGAAAGAGGGAATGGATTCATTGGCGTTCACATACAACGAACCGATGATCTGGTTCGAGTACATGACCGACATCATGAAGACCGACCGTGATCTGAGATACGTTCTGGTAAGCAACGGACTTGTGAACGAGGATCCGCTCCGCGCAATCTGCAAACGCACTGATGCCATGAACATCGACGTCAAGGGATTCACCGACGACTTTTACATGAAGATCTGCGGCGCACATATGAACGACGTCCTTGCATCTGCCGAGATAATCAAAGAAGAAAGAGTTCATTTGGAACTGACATATCTTGTGATACCCGGTTACAACGACTCCGAAGACGAGATCAAAAAATTCTCGAACTGGGTAAGGGATTCCCTAACCCCTGACACGCCTGTCCACTTCTCAAGATTCCATCCTGATTACGAAATGATGGATGTTCCGCTCACACCCGTGGAGACCATGCTCAAATGCAGAGAGATCTCCATGGAATGCGGTCTGGAGTATGTTTACGTCGGAAACGTTCTCACTGATGATGCATCCGACACATATTGCCCGGAATGCGGTGCATTGGTCATACGACGCACGGGATATCTGGTGGAACTGGTCGCCCTGAACGGAAGCAGATGCGCCCTTTGCAGGAACAGTCTGCCCATCATACGATGAGGAACAGCGGGTTCCCCACAACTATCAGGAATATCACAGCGATCGTGACCGGTATCAGGAAGGGGATCATTGGCGTTACCCATACCTCATCGTATCCTGCCTCTTCCAATCTGGAATATATCTCATCCACTTTCTCGTCTTCCGGCACGGCAATTGATACCTTTTCTCCGTTCTCGATATCCTCTATCGGCCAGACCTTAGATGTCTTGGCCTTGTCCAATTTCATTTTGTACCCGTGTACCGCTTTCCTGCAGAATTCTCCTTTTGCCGCACTGCGCAGGAAGAACCAGAGCATCATCGGGATAGTTATCAGCGCCGCGATGAATAGGGTCATGATCGAGAAGACGAATATCTGACTCATCAAAGTATCAGATATCTCTATCAACGGCATCCCGAACATCAGAGGGTATATGGGGAACATGATGGAAAGCACTATCAGACATTTCGCATCGGCACCTCCGCGAATGATATCGAATATGTACAATCCCATGAAGATCAGATAACAGAGGGGAATGGTTGCCCACGCTGCCATCACCGGATCTGAAAGGTTTCCGTACAAAGCGAGAATGAACAGCACAGCCAACAGGAAATAGAACAAGAAAGGATTGAAGTCCTTCTCCACGAACAAGTCCAGTAAAATAAGTGCCGTCCCTATCACCAACAACAGATATTCCACTCTGAATCCCGTTTCCAGTATCGAATACACAGTGAAAAGCATCAGTCCCGATACACCTATGATCATCCAATGAAGGTTGGAAACCTCTCTTTCCCTCCAATCACAAACGGAAGCGCTGAGAAGTGTTGCGACCGTTATGACCGCCGCTATCGCTCCGATAATTGTTTCCGCTTCCACAACACGCGTAGAGAATCAACAGATATTATTTTATCTTGTGAAATTTTCACCCTTGACATGAAGTTAAGGTGTATTGCCGCAATATCCGCGGTCCTTGCATTGTCGCTTTTGTTACTTGTTCCGGTAACAGCCACCGACGCGACCGATGCAGATGACATCATCTTAGCCGAATACCACGACTCTCTGAATATAAACGCCGGATCTTCCGCGGACATAAAGATCGTCTTGACCAATGTGCTGCCCGGAGGTAACTCCGCGAACAACAGACTGGTCAATGTAATGTACACCACGCCGAAAGATGTCACCGTGGATGTGACCAGTACGGGCGGCAACAGTTTTCTGATGCTTGGCGGAGATACTAAAGAGATCGTTCTCTCCGTTCATGTGGGGATTTACGCGTCCACCGGGACATACGACCTTAAGATCCAATTGGAACTGATATCTGCCGTATCCCCCGGAGACAGTGCGTTGACCCCCGAAACGACATTCACACTGAACATCAACTCCCCGCTTTCATCGGGAGATGCTTTCAACAAGATCTTGGGGATATTCGACAACCCATTCCCCGAACCTTTCGATACACCTCTTTTCACGGCAGTGATCACCTTCATCCTCTGGATACTCATCGGGATGTTGCTGTTCATAACCATAATCCCGATATTCCTGTACCTTGTCATGAGGGACCACGAAGAAGAGGGAAAGGACCTAAGAAGGGAAATAAGGAATTTCCTTCCCCTCGTTCTTATTCTGTATGCGATTGACAGCAGTCTTCGTGTGTACGGTGCCCCGGAGGAATTGATAGGCAACGTGGAGAATTGGTTCAATGTCTTCTACATAATCCTCGGAGCAGTCATAGCCTGGAGACTTTACCTTGTGTTCGTCAAGTACACCTCGAACAAACTTTCGAACAACAGCAGACTCGACCAGAAGGAAATGGACATCGCTCCCCTCTTGCGCCTGCTGGGAAAACTCGTGATCTCCGTCATGGCCGTCGCTCTCGTTCTTTCGACAATGGGTTTCGACCTGGCCGCAATAATAACCAGTGCCGGAATCGTGAGTTTGGGAATAACATTCGGAGCTCAGAACATACTCAGTCAGTTCTTCAGCGGAATGGTCCTGTTGATAACGCGTCCGTTCAAATCCGGAGACCTGGTACGTGTCGGTTCCAACGAGATATACAGGGTGTTAGAGGTCAACGTTATGAACACCGTCTTCGAGAACTGGGACAATGAAGAGAAAGTGATCATGCCTAACAACATGGTCTCCTCCTCGAAGATATCCAACCTTACCGGTGACGGACTGATATACAGGATCGCAGTGTTCATGACCATCGCATACGGCGATAATCTGGAACTCGCAAAGAAATTGATGATCGATGCCGCGATGGCGCATCCGAATGTTGTTAAGGACGGTTCAGTGGACCTTCCTTCGACCAGAGTGATGGCGTTCCTGGATTCCAGCATTCAGATAAGAGTGACCGCGTACGTGTACGACTTCAACGACAGCAGCAGGATCGGCGGCGACCTCAGGGAAAGCATATACAAGCTCTTCAACGAGAATGACATTTCAATACCGTTCCCTCAGATGGATGTACACTTGGATACCGTGACGCCGGAATCGACAAGATCGAAAAAAACAGGAAAAACGAAGTCTGATGCCTGATTGCGGTTTTTCGTTGTTTCGCTGAGAGTATTATAAGAATTTATATAGTACGACTTAGGTTATGCGCAATAGATTTACGAAATCTGCAGTTACGGTGACGTTCATGATAGACAACCTTGATAAGCGAATATTGGAGATTATGAAGAAGGATTCCAGAAGCCCTTTCGTGGAAATTGCCAGCCAACTCGGTGTATCCGAAGGTACTGTCAGAAGCAGGGTTCACAGGATGACGGAGGACGGCATCATCAGGGGATTCACCATAAAGACCAGTTCGAAGAATGTCAAAGCGTTGGTGGAGATCAGGATAGACGTTAACACCGATACCGAGACCATCGCAAAGGAATTGGCGAGTTACGAGGGTGTCACAGAGGTCTTTGAGGTCACCGGAGATCAAGACATCATAGCATTGGTGGATGTGGAATCATCGCAGATACTCAATGATATCATCGAGCAGGTACGTCATTACGATAATATCCTCAGCACGAGGACAAGACTTATCCTGAAGGAACACTACGGAGAGAATTGAGATGTTCAGAGGTACATCCACGGCCATCATTACCCCTTTCAATGCCGACAACAAGGTCGATGAAGAGGGACTGAGGAGGCTCGTGGATTTTCAGGAAGCGAACGGCGTCGATAACATTGTTCCCTGCGGCTCCACCGGAGAGTCCGCAATGCTCAGTCATTCGGAGCACATAAAGGTCATCGAGATCGTGATCGACCAGGTGAAGAAAGCGAAGGTACTGGCCGGAGCGGGCAGCAACTCCACCTCGGAAGCGGTCATGCTCAGCAAGAGTGCGGCGGATATGGGAGCGGACGGCATACTTTCCATCTCCCCCTATTACGTCAAGCCCACACAGGAAGGGATATACCTTCATTTCAAGGCCATAGCCGAGGCCGTGGACATCCCAATCGTGGTGTACAACGTGCCCGGAAGAACAGGGTCGAACATAGAGTCTGACACTGTGTTGAGAATGGCGGAGATACCGGGAATAGCCGCCATTAAAGAAGCCAGCGGGAATCTGCCGCAGATCGAAAGGATCCTGAAGAACAGACCGAAGGGATTCGAGGTCCTCAGCGGAGACGATATGCTTACGATGCCCCTCATACGCGAAGGGGCCGACGGTGTGATATCTGTTTGTTCCAATTGCTGCCCGAAGAAGATCTCGGACATGGTCAGATCGCTTCTGGCAGGCAAGAACAGTGAAGGAGAGGCCATCCATGAAGAGCTTCTCCCCTTATTCGAGGGATTGTTCGTCGAGTCGAATCCCATACCGATCAAGTACGTCATGGGAAGACTCGGCTACGGAAACGGTTCTCCGAGACTTCCTTTGACCCCGCTCAGTGATGCGGGGAAGAAGAGACTCGATCCCGTACTGAACAAAATAGGATTGTGAGCCAGATGATCAAAGTTGCAGTGGGCGGAGCGACGGGAAAGCTCGGCAAGATGGTATGCGACCTCATTTCGGCATCCGATGAAATGGAACTCTGCGGCGCATTGGTATCTCAAAGCGGAGGCAACGTCGGCAGAGAACTCTATCCCGGGATCTTTGCGACCGGCCCTGACGGTCTGAAGAAGGTATTGGACAACACCGATGTTTACGTCGATCTTACCTCACCCGAGGCCGCAGCGAAGATCATCGCGGATATACCTTCAACGAATACCAACGTCGTCTTGGGAACCACTGCGGTACCCGGCGATGTCCTGAAGAAGATGTCGGATAATGTGAAGAGACACGGAACATCGGCGATCGTGTCCGCGAACTTCTCCAGAGGCGTGAACGTCTTCTGGAAGATGTGCGGAGAGATGGCAAAGTATCTCCCGGATTACGATATAGAGATCATCGAGGCCCATCACGGCGGGAAGAGAGATGCTCCTTCCGGAACGACATCGGAAACACTCAGAATATTACAGTCATCCACCGATATAGAGAATGTAGTGAACGGCAGAGAAGGTGCCGTCGGAGCCCGTGCAAGGGAGATCGGCGTGCACGCCATACGCGCAGGCGACATCGTCGGCGATCATACTGTCATGTTCGCCAAGAACATGGAGCGTTTGGAGATCGCCCACAAGGCCGTTTCCAGAGAGATCTCCGCGAAAGGATGTATCGATTCGGTGAGATGGGTGGCGAACAAGAAAGACGGTCTCGTACACAGCATGGACGAGGTGTTTGGAATATGATAACGGTAATGAAGTTCGGAGGCACCAGCGTAGGTTCGCCGGAGGCACTCCAAAGGGTCGCGAAGATCGTGATGGACGAGAAGAATGACAAAGTTGTGGTAGTATCCGCTATGTCCGGAATAACGAATTTCCTTGTGGGTCTTGCAGACAACCCCACAGCAAGCGCGGAGGCACTGGAACAGTTCGAGAAAAAGCATTTGGATGTCGCATCGCAGATCCTCGGCCAGGAACAGATGAAGGATTTCATGACGGAGTTCGGTCCGAGGATGGATAAGTTCAGAGCCCTCGTTGACGATAAGAACGCGGCAAAGGACCCTTACTTCAAGGACAACGTTTCGTCTCAGGGTGAAAGATTCTCCTCGCTCATCCTTTCTCACGTTCTCAGAGATGCGGGAAAGAGATCCGTTGCGCTTACGTCGGAGGATTGCGGTATATTCGCCGAAGGAAGACCTCTGTCCGGAAGTGCCGACCTTGTCAAGACCGGTGCGTCCATGCCGCTTCACATAAAACCGTACATAAATGACAATGTTATCCCCGTGATCACGGGATTCTACGGCATAAACGAGAACGGTTCCCCTCTGACATTCGGGAGAGGCGGATCGGATTACTCCGCAGCAGTGATAACGAATGCGCTGAACGCGGATATGCTTGAGATCTGGACGGACGTGGACGGATTCATGTCCGCGGACCCCAGGATCGTGCCCGATGCGATAAAGATCGATGAAATGAATTTCGGCGAGGCCGCCGAACTCGCGTACTTCGGTGCCAAGGTGCTTCATCCGAGAACGATAGAACCGGTAAGGATGAAACACATCCCTCTGAAGGTCAGGAACTCGTTCAAGCCGGAAGAGCCCGGGACGCTCATACACCACTTGAGGAAGCCCAAGGACGAGCTGCTGAGAAGCGTTGCGATAAAGACGGATCTCTCCATAATAGCGATCAGTTCCGCCGAGATAGCGTTCTATCCCGAGATCGTTGCCCGCATAATAGGGAAGATCGCGGAGAATGAGGTTGTGATCTATTCGATATCGACATCGCTTTCGACCGTTGCGTTCCTTGTTCACAACAACGATGTCAAATCCATACTTTCCAAGCTGAACACCTTGGATTCGGGAGATATTGAACGTATAGAAGTAAAGAACGACGTCGCGCTCGTTTGCGCCGTCGGAGACAATCTCCTGTCGAAATGCGGCGTATCCGGAGATATATTCTCATGCGTGAAGGAAGCCAGAGCGAATGTCGAGATGATCTCCGAAGGAGCATCCGATGTTTCACTCAATTTCGTGGTCCCGATGTCACGCGTGATGGATGTCGTCAAGATATTGCACAAGAAGTATGTGGGGGAGGTTTCGAAATGAGAGATTACGAGAGCAAGAACAACATCATGATGTTCGGAGGAATGCCCGTTACCGATATCGCCGAAAAGTTCGGCACCCCGATCTACGTGACGGACGAGCAGAGACTGAGAGAGAACTATCGCAATGTGTACAACGCGTTCTCCAAGCACATGAACACTCGGATCCATTACGCCTGCAAAGCGAATACGAACCTTACGATATTGAAGATACTCGAGCAGGAAGGCGCGTGCACCGATACAATGTCCATAGGCGAGATCAGGACCTGCATGAAGGCGGGATTCACTCCCGACAGGATAATGTACACTGGGGTCAACGTAAGCGATCCCGAACTGAAAGCCGTGTCGGACCTTGGCGTATTGATCAATATTGATTCCATGTCCCAGCTTGAAAGATTATCCAAGATCAGAACGGGAATACCTGTATCTTTCCGCATAACTCCGGGAGTGGGTTCCGGTCACAGCGACAAGGTCATCACGGGTGCAAAAGGATCCAAGTTCGGCATACCGGAGAAGGATGTCCTAAAGGCATACAAACGGGCAAAGGAACTCGGGTTCATTCCCGTAGGGATCCATGCCCACATCGGGTCGGGAGGACAGACAAGCGAACCTTTCATGGATGCCATGGAGGTCTTGATCGATTGGGTCAACCAGATCAAGGAAGAAGGGATCGACCTCGAGTTCATCGATATCGGAGGAGGCATCGGTGTACCGTACCGCCCCAACGAGACCGAAATGGATGTCGAAGAGCTTGCAATGGTCCTCACAGATATGATCAAAGAAGAGACCGATATCAAGAACATACGCTTGGAACCGGGCAGATACATAGTCTGCGACACAACGGTACTTCTGACTAGATGCGTAGACATAAAGGATGCTGGCACAAAGAAATACGTTGGGGTCGATGCGGGATTCAACACCCTTGTCAGACCTGCGATGTATGATTCGTTTCATCACGTTGCCATAGGCAACAAGTTCGGAAAGGCCTGCACATCGAAGTATGATGTGGTCGGACCGATCTGCGAATCTGGAGATTATTTGGCACACGAGAGGGTTCTACCGGATCCTCAGGAAGGAGACCTGGTCGTTGTGTACAACGCGGGCGCATACGGGTTCTCCATGTCAAGTAATTACAACACAAGGCCGCTCTGCGGAGAGGTGCTCGTGAACAACGGAAAAGCGGAGCTCATACGCCGTGCCGAGAACGTTGAGGACCTTTGGAGAAACCAGATCATACCGGAGAGGCTTTCAAGATGAAATTCTGGAAATATCACGGGATCGGCAACGATTTCATTATTCTCGACGGATCGGACGGCAGCCTCCCGATCGATAACAGAATGTGCAAGAACCTGTGCGACCGTAATTACGGGATAGGTGCGGACGGCGTGGTGTATATCATGCCCGGGGAGAACGGATCCGATATCTCCATGCGCATAATCAACTCGGACGGTTCCGAAGCGGAGATGTGCGGAAACGGCATCAGATGTCTTTCCAAGCACGCATACGACTTCGGCATAGTGAAGAATGAACGATTCACCGTGAACACTCGCGCAGGCCGTATGGAAGCACTCGTCAACGTGAAAGAAGGAAGGGTCTCCTCTGTCCGCGTGAACATGGGCGCCCCGATACTGAACGGAAGAGACGTTCCGATCGATTACGACGGGAAATTCATTGACGAAGTTTTCACGATCGACGGATTAGACCTGAAATGCAGCGCAATATCAATGGGAAATCCCCATTTTGTGACATTCAATGACCTTTCAGACAACGAGATCGCAAGATTGGGTCCGAAGATCGAGTCCCATCCTTTCTTCCCGAACAAGACCAATGTGGAATTCTGCAGGGTCCTTGAAGGGAAGGTTCATGTCAAAGTATATGAAAGAGGAGCGAGTTGGACTCTTGCGTGCGGTACAGGTGCATGTGCATCTGCGACCGCGGCGGCGTTGAAAGGACTGGTATCGTTCGATACACCTGTAGACGTACACCTTCCGGGGGGATGGTTGAAGATCACCGTGAATCGTGATCTCAAATACGTACTGATGGAAGGACCGGCAGAACTAGTATACGAAGGAAATGTCGGAGAATGATAAATATGGCGAAATACGAGCAATCGGAAAGGCTGAAACAGCTTCCACCTTACCTCTTTGTCAGGCTTGAGGAGATGGTAGCAGCAAAGAGAAAGGAAGGCGTCAGTATCATTGACTTTGGTATAGGTGACCCTGATCTTCCGGCACCGGAAAAGGTCGTCAAGACCATGCAGATAGCTTCACTTGAAGACGAGAATCAGAAGTATTCCACGTCCGAAGGCGAAAAGGACCTCAGGGATGCTATCGCCAGATGGTACCGCAAGAGATTCCAGGTCGAGATAAACCCGGACACTCAGGTCTGCGTGACCTTGGGTTCCAAAGAAGCGATATTCAACATAGCCCAGGCTTTTGTGAACCCCGGGGAGACCATCATCGCTCCGAGCCCGGGATATCCGGTCTATTCCGGAGCATCCGTGCTGTTCAACGAGGCAAAGTGCGTGCAAGTTCCACTTCGAGCCGAAAGGCAATGGTTGCTGGATGTCAACGAATGTCCCACCGATGCCAAGATGCTCTACCTCAACTATCCTAACAATCCAACAGGCGCGACATGCGATCTGGGTTACCTCAAGAGTGTGTATGACTGGTGTCAAAGCCACAACACGATCCTGTGTTACGATAATGCGTATTCGGAGATGTGCTACGACGGATACAGAGCGCCTTCGGCATTGCAGGCCGGACCGGACTGTATCGAATTCGGATCGTTCTCAAAGACGTTCAATATGACGGGATTCAGATTGGGTTATGCCGTAGGACATCCCGATCTCATCGCTGGTCTAAAGAAATGCAAGGGCCAGATCGATTCGGGAGTCCCGATCTTCATTCAGAAGGCAGGCATCACAGCACTGGATTCTTACAACGAGGACGGTACGCCGTCGAGCGGGGTTCAGAGCAACATGAACATCTATGCGGACAGACGCAAGGTATTGGTCAACGGTCTGAGAGACCTCGGATTCGATGTCGTGATGCCCGCAGGAACATTCTATGTATGGTTCAACTGCGGTATGCCGTCACTTGAGTTCACGGAAAAGATGATAGACCTCGGCATAGTCGTCACCCCGGGATCCGGCTTCGGCAAGTCTGCCGACGGATACGTCAGGATGACCGTGACAGAACCTGTGGAACATATCAAGGAAGCACTGAACAGGATGAAGAAGAGTATGATACCAGTTGACGGGAATATCGTCAATAAGGTTTCAGCTCTGTCCAAATTTGGTCTTTGAACATTTTAATGCTTCGATCACGGGAAGGGGCTCGCCCAAAAGGAACGTTTCCAAGGCGCCTCCTCCCGTGCTCACATATGATACTCTGTCCGCAAGATCGAATTTTTCGGCAGCGCCCGCGGTATGCCCTCCACCCAACACGGAAAGGCCTTTGCTCTCCACCATTGCGGTGATGAGTTGTTTTGTCCCTACCTCGAATCCCGCTTTCTCGAACATGCCCGCAGGACCGGACATGAAGGAGGTCTTCGATGACATTATGACCTTCTGGAACTTTTCGATCGTTTGATCTCCGATATCCAAAGCAGGTTCCTCGGTGGGCATATCCCCTATGTTGACACATACCCTTTCCCCGCCCCTTTCGACAGCCACATCCACAGGCAACAATATCTTCTGTCCGTGTCTGGAAAGCACGTCCCGCGCAGCCAGGAAATTCTCTTCCGTCAGCTCGTCCGCCAAAACTTTGCTGCTTGCTTCTCCTATGTCCACTCCTCTTGCCGAAAGGAAAGCATTTCCCGCCAGCCCCACCAATATCACCGTGTCCGCGGTCCCCGCTTCCAACACATTATCTATCATCTTCGGGACGTCTGCGAATTTTGCGCCGCCTATTATGAAAACGGATGGACGTCTGGGTTTTTCGAATATCAGTTTCAGAGCGTACAGTTCCTTGGCCATCAGTCTTCCGGAGGCCGAAGGAAGTTTCAAAGAGAATCCCACCAGGGAACACTGTGAACGGTGAGATGTACCGAACGCGTCGCAGACATAGTAATCGGCAAGCGGCGAAAGTTCCGTGATGAGGTCTGCTTCCCCGTGGACCTTCATATCTGCCTCTATAGATTCCGAATCCAGTTCTCTCACGTTGCCTAACAGCAACACTTCTCCGGGGTTGAGTTCGGATATTGCCTTTTTTGCTTTCTCTCCGATGACATCATTCACATATTTGACCGGAGCATTGAGGTTCTTCGACAGAAGATCGGCGTGTTGTTCCAGACTGATAAAATCCCATTTGCCTTTTCTGCTTTGATGGGTCAACACCACCACTCTTGCTCTTTTTCCGATCAGTTCCCTTACCGTAGGCACAACGCTTCTTATCCTGGAGTCGTTGATTATTTTCAGGGTCTTCTTGTCGAGAGGGCAATTCATATCCACTCTCAATATCACGGTCTTATCTCTGAAATCGAAGTTCTCCAGCGTATTGAAATCGTTCGTGATCTCACCCTTTGGTACAGATTCCGAGCGCTTTGTCCGTTTCCTTCACGGATCTGGATGCTTCCTCTTCCATTTTGCACATGGACCTTATGCAATCCACGTTCTCGGGTACAACATCGGATTCCTGATGTATCGCCTGATAGAAATACACCATGTTCCCGACAGCTTTGATCCCGTCCTCCCAGACAACTATCTCGTACATGTCCGATCTGTCCCTTCCGAGCTCTTTTGCGAATTCCATCACTTCCGCGGTGGTCTTTATTCCGCTGCTGCTCTTGATTAATCTCACACGGGACGACGATCTCATTATCTCGACAATCTCTTCCGTCTTCACTTCCTTGTCAAGTTCCAGTGTCACGGAATGCATGTGCATCAGAGTGGTCGATGCCTTGATGGCCATGGTGTTTATGTTCAACCACGGCATGATACTTTTCACGTCCGGACCGTGATGGGTCGGAAGTTTCAGTGAAGGTTCCAACGCGTTTATCGGGCCGTTCTTGCTGTCCCCGGGATCCGCTGCCCTTCTCACAATGGTAACGAACGCGTTCTTTATCTTGAATTTCTTATCGATGGGGTTGAGGGTCCTGAGGAGGCCGGTGGTGTTGCATGATACCACTCTCGAGAATTGCGCTCCCCACGATTCGTTGTAATTCGCGGTGGAGTTGAACGATATCCCTGTGAGACTGTGGTCTTCCCCGCCCTGGAATATCGCCTTTATCCCTGCTGCTTCGTACTCGGCCTTGTAGAATTCCCCCACGTTTCCCGGAGTGCAATCTACCATGATATCCACTTTCTTGCAAAGATCGGATACTGTTCCGGCTGTCTTCAGGCCGGCATCCTTAAACAACTGTACGCTCGCCTCGGGAACATACAGATCGAATCCGCATAATGCGGCGGCATGGGCTTCGAATGTCGGTCTTGTCTTTGTTACTCCGACCACTTCCATGTCCTTCTGCATACTGACGGCTTTGGCGACCCTTTTTCCGATGGTCCCGTATCCGTTTATCCCGACCTTCACTTTTGCCATGATGCTCGATGGTATTTCGGATAAAATAATCTTGCGTGTGGACGCGACCTCGCCAAGTACGAATCGAAGGGATAATCCCCGGTTGTCGTAATTGTTCTGTCATTCGACGAACTTGATGCAGGAACGCCTACATTAAGGTTATAAGGAACGGGGACCCATACCATCCCGAGGTTGAACTCGTGAAAGGATCAAGAGCACTACTCAAAATGCTAGAGGACAAAGGGGTGGAAACAATGTTCGGATACCCGGGCGGAACTGTAATACCCATCTACGATGAGATCATAGATTCGTCCATAAGGCACGTTCTTGTACGACACGAACAATGCGCCGCACACATGGCCGACGG
>JGI994J12354_10001632_pt1 | contig 22586 bp, 18 predicted proteins | sample IntmicLarv3ML3BL_FD_12354 | JGI IMG/M metagenome (IMG submission 12354) | reverse complement strand
TGCCGGTGTGATGGAATTGGCAGACGTGCTGGACTCAAAATCCAGTGGTGGCGACACCGTACCGGTTCGACCCCGGTCACCGGCACCAAGAAGGCCTCCACTCGCTTTGCGAGTGGAGGCCTTTAACGAGTAGCTGCACAGCGGCTGCGAGCCATCGCAATTCTGCGAAGCGGATTTGCGAAACATTTACAAAATTGGTATTGATATACACATGACCATGCGAGTGGAGGCCTTTAACGAGTAGCCGCACAGCGGCTGCGAGCCATCGCAATTCTGCGAAGCATACATATCAAAAATTTATGGAAGAGAGAATTTTCAACATGGAAAAGAGTTTAATGTGTCAAAGCTGCAGTATGCCGATAGAAAAGGAAGAACGGATAGGAACTAACAGGGACGGCAGCAAAAACAATGATTATTGTGTGTTTTGCTTTAAAGATGGCGGCTTTGTTCAGGATATGAATTTAGAGGGATTCATTGAACACAGCCTGCAATTTGCTTCTGAAGTCGGGATGAGCGAAGAAGATTTTAAGAATTACTGTAATGCAACCCTGCCAAAATTGAAAAGATGGGCCGATAAATAGCCTGATAAGCGCCGGATTACAACCCCGCTTTTATCTCGTTCTACACTTTTTAAACAGCAAGGAGATGATTATCAATTTGTTCAAGATGATTGTCAGACTTTGCACAAGGACACAAACATTTAGGGGCAACTAAGCGGTTTTTGCAGTTGAGCTGTTACATATAAAAGAGAAGAAGAGGGAAATAATTCGCAATATCATGCGAATTATTTCCCTCTTCTCTTTATTTATTTCTTTTTATGTGGTATACTATCAAACAAACAACAACTCAAGGAGGTATCGCTATGAAAATAAGTTATAAAAAGTTATGGATAATACTTGCTGAGCGAGAAATTTCAAAACAAATCTTCCGCGAACAATGCGGCATAGCCGCAAACACAATGACAAAACTTAATAAAGGCGAAAAGGTTTCGTTTGATGTGCTGATTAAAATATGCGAGGTTTTGGGTTGCAACGTCGGGGAGATTGTTGATGTTTTGCCTGATGATACGAAGTGCAGCGAACCAACTCGTGATAAAGAAAGTCGGAGGAGCTTATGAATAAACAACAATTAGCGTCCAAAATATGGGACAGCGCGAATAAGATGCGCTCTAAAATTGAAGCGAACGAATACAAGGACTATATCCTTGGGTTCATCTTCTATAAGTATCTATCGGACACCGAAGTGAAGTTTTGCCGTGAGAACGATTTTTCGGACACTGATATTAAAGCTCTTTCAGAAGATGACATCGACACCGTTCAATTCATTCAACAGGGCATAGGCTACTTTATCGCTTACAATAACCTCTTTTCGACATGGGTTACGAAAGGCAAAGACTTTGACGTTTCCAATGTCCGTGACGCTCTATCCGCTTTCTCGCGTTTGATTAATGTCACACACAGAAAAGTGTTTGACCGTATTTTGGACACGCTTCAAACAGGACTGTCCAAACTCGGCGACAGCTCCGGCTCTCAGACAAAAGCTGTTTCCGATTTGATTCATCTCATTAAAGATATTCCGATGGACGGCAAGCAGGATTATGATGTTCTTGGTTTTATTTATGAATACCTAATCTCTATGTTTGCTGCCAACGCGGGCAAAAAGGCAGGTGAGTTTTATACGCCGCACGAGGTTTCGCTTCTGATGTCCGAAATTGTAGCTCATCACCTGAAAGACCGCAAAACCATTGATATTTATGACCCTACAAGTGGTTCGGGCTCCTTGCTCATTAACATTGGGCGCAGCGTATCCAAACACATTTCTGATGCGAACAATATCAAATATTACGCTCAAGAAATCAAAGAGAATACATATAATCTCACCCGAATGAATTTGATTATGCGTGGTATTCTGCCGGGCAATATTTTTACCCGAAACGGTGACACCCTTGAGGACGACTGGCCATTTTTCGATGACAGCGACCCCATGGGAACATATAATCCGCTATATGTAGACGCGGTTGTTTCCAACCCTCCCTATTCGCAGGCATGGGACCCAACAGGCAAGGAAAGCGACCCGCGCTATGCCTGTTTTGGAATTGCTCCAAAAACCAAGGCCGACTTTGCTTTTTTGCTCCACGATTTATTTCACTTAAAGCCGGATGGCATTATGACCATCGTGTTGCCCCACGGTGTTTTGTTCCGTGGCGGCGAGGAAGGTGAAATACGCAAGAACTTGATAGAAAACAACCATATTGAAGCAATTATCGGCTTGCCGGCCAATATCTTTTTCGGCACGAGTATACCGACGATTGTCATGGCGCTGAAACGCAAGCGTGATAACACCGATGTGATGATTGTGGATGCCTCAAAAGGCTTCGCGAAGGTAGGCAAGAACAATCAACTCCGGGCATCCAACATTAAGAAAATCGTTGACAAAGTTGTGAACCGCGAGACGGCAGACAAATTTTCGCGTCTCGTTTCACAGCAGGAAATTCGCGACAATGAATACAACCTCAATATTCCGCGCTATGTAGACAGCTCAGAGAGTGCGGAAACTTGGGATATTTACGCCTCGATGTTTGGCGGTATTCCTAAATCTGAAATCGCCCTGCTACAAAGTTACTGGCAGGCGTTTGAAAGCCTACAACCGGAACTGTTTACAGACGACGGAACACCGTTCTGTGCCTTAGCTATAACTGATGTTGAAAAAGCGATAAAAGGCAACAATGATGTTGGTTCATTCAAAGCACGGTTCGAGGCGGCGTTTGCGGACTTTAACACGCTGTTAAAAACCGAACTAATCGACAATATGCAGACGCTCGAAATCAACAAGGAAGAAACACAGCTTGCCAATGAGATATTCGCAAGGCTTGCCGACATTCCGCTTGTAGATAAATACAGCGCATATCAGGCGTTGGACGATGAGTGGACAAGAACCGCCGTCGATTTGGAAATTATCCAAACTGAGGGCTTTGCCGCAACCAAAAAGGTTGATCCCAATATGGTGTTGAAAAAGAAAAATGGCAAAGACGAAGAAGTTCAGGAGGGCTGGGTTGGCCATGTTATTCCCTTTGAATTGGTGCAGTCTACACTGCTCAAAACCGAAACTGCTGCGCTGAGAGCCAAAGAAGAGCGGTTAGCCGAAATATCTTCGATGTATGATGAAGTCATTGATTCGCTATCCGAAGAGGATAGGGAAAGCGATATACTTAACGAAGCAAAGAACGCCTTTGTCGCCGCTGCTGTCACAAAAGAAATCAAAGAGCAGTTCGGTACGCCCGCCAAAGCAAAAACCGCTGTGGCGGTGCTTGATGAGGATGCGTTTAAGCGTAAACTGGTGCAGATATTCGATTTGTTCGACGAAGAAAAAATGCTGAAAGTTGCTGTGAAAAAGGAAACCGCCGCGCTGCATATGAAAACCAAAGCGACTATCGAGGGTTTGACTGACGAGCAAGTTTATGAGCTATTGGAGCTTAAATGGATTGCTCCGTTGTTGGAGGCGCTGCACAAAATTCCCGACAATATCATCACCAAGCTGATTGCAAAGGTGAAGGCTTTGGCGGGCAAATATGCCACCACATACGCCCAAGTTGTCACACAAATTTCCGAAACAAAGACATCGCTCAGCACTTTGATTGATGGCTTAACAGGCAACGATTTCGATATGAAAGGTCTTGAAGAATTGCAAAGCCTGTTGAGAGGTGAAAAGTGATGAATACACCTCAGATTAGATTTAAGGGTTTTACTGATGTATGGGAACAGCGGAGGTTGAAAGACATTGGCAAAGCCACTAGTGGAACTTCAATTGAGAGTGAGTTTTGCGAAGATGGTAAATATAGAATTATCAGTATCGGTAGTTACTCGGAAAACAGCACATATACAGACCAAAATATACGTGCAAATCTTACTGATAAAACAAAGCCTCGTATACTCAACAGAGGCGATTTGACAATGATTTTGAATGACAAAACGTCGTCAGGAAATATCATCGGTCGAGTGCTGCTCATCGATAACAGTGACTTTTATGTATATAATCAGCGAACCGAAAGAATAGAACCCGATTCGGAAAAGTTTGATTCATTGTTCCTATATGAAATGCTAAATGCTCCAAAAACAAGAGATAAAATAATAAAACAAGCACAGGGGAATACACAAATATATGTGAACTGGTCAACTATCGGAGAGCTTGAGTATTTAATTCCTCAAAAAGATGAACAGAAGAAATTAGGTGAGTTGTTTTTTTTCTTCGACGATCTCATCACCCTTCATCAGCGTGAGTATTCTAAAACGGTCAATATCAAGAAAGCGCTGCTTGAAAAAATGTTCCCAAAAGATGGAGCAAACAAACCTGAAATTCGCTTTGAGGGTTTTACTGACGCATGGGAAGAGCGGAGGTTGGGGGATGTGGGCGCAACATTTACAGGACTGTCCGGAAAAACCAAGGAGGACTTCGGTCATGGTGACGCAGAGTTCATCACCTATATGAATGTTTTTGCCAATCCTATTACCGCCAGCGATGGAACAGAGAACGTTGAGATTGATGGTAGCCAAAGTGAAGTTAAATACGGCGATGTGTTTTTCACAACCTCATCAGAAACACCGGAGGAAGTTGGAATGTCCTCTGTATGGCTTGAGAACAGGGCAAATGTGTACCTGAACAGTTTTTGTTTTGGATGGAGATCAACCGTCAATATTGATTCACACTATCTTGCTTATATGTTACGCTCGTCGGCTGTTCGCAAGAAGTTCACCTTTTTGGCGCAGGGAATTAGTCGTTACAACATTTCCAAAAACAAGGTGATGGAGATGTCAGTGCCACTTCCTTGTCTTGACGAACAAGCTCAAATCGGCGCCCTCTTTACCCATCTCGATGACCTCATCACCCTTCATCGGCGTGAGCATGAAAAACTAAAAAACATCAAACAAGCATTGCTTGAAAAGATGTTTCCAAAGGAGGACGAATAAATGAGCGCGTTTAACAGCGAACTTGAGTTTGAAAATGCTCTTATTAAGGCGCTGTTCACAAAAGGATGGGAAGAATCTGTCCTGAAAAACGTCACCGAACAGGATTTAATTGATAATTGGGCGGAAATTCTCTTTGATAACAATCGTGGGCGCGACCGTTTGAATAATTGTCCACTGACACAGGGCGAAATGGGACAAATTATCGATCAGATAACAACCCTGCGAACTCCGCTCAAACTAAACGGCTTTATCAACGGTAAAACCGTTTCCATTAAGCGGGATAACCCGCAGGATGCCTGGCATTTTGGTAAAGAGGTTAGCCTTAAAATTTATGACCGCCATGAAATCGCTGCGGGACAAAGCCGCTATCAGATTGTCAGCCAGCCCAAATTCCCAACTCGCGGCATTGTCAATGACCGTCGAGGGGATTTGATGCTGCTTATCAATGGAATGCCCGTTATCCATATTGAGCTGAAAAAGTCGGGTATTCCCGTCAGCCAAGCAGCGAACCAAATAGAAAAATATTCGCGCGAGGGCATTTTCAGCGGATTGTTCGCTCTTGTTCAGATCTTTGTGGCGATGAACCCCGAAGAAACTCTCTATTTTGCCAACCCCGGCCCCGATGGCAAGTTTAACCCCGATTTCTATTTTCATTGGGCGGATTTTAATAACGAGCCTATTAACAACTGGAAAGCTATTGCATCTTCTTTTCTTTCCATTCCTATGTCACACCAGATTATCGGATTTTACACCGTTCCCGATGACAGCGATGGTGTTTTGAAGGTTATGAGAAGTTATCAATACTATGCTGCATCCGCAATTTCGGATAAAGTCGCAAAAACGAAATGGGAAGAAAATGGACATCTTTATGGCGGCTTTATTTGGCATACAACGGGCAGCGGCAAGACAATGACAAGCTATAAGTCTGCTCAGTTGATCTCTAACAGTAAGGACGCAGACAAGGTTCTTTTTCTGATGGACAGAATTGAACTGGGAACACAGAGTCTTAAAGAATACAAGGGCTTCGCCGAGGAAAATGATGATGTACAAGCCACCGAGAACACGCAGGTTTTAATAGGCAAGCTGAAAAGCGACGACCCCGCCAATACTCTGATTGTCACATCAATTCAAAAGATGAGCAAAATTGAAAATAGCGATGGGTTGAATGCCGCCGACCTTGCGAAAATGCAAAGCAAACGCATTGTGTTTATCGTGGACGAATGTCATCGTTCGACATTTGGCGATATGCTCATCACTATTAAAAACACTTTCCCAAACGCAATTTTCTTCGGATTTACGGGAACGCCGATTCACGATGAGAATGAACGCTCCGGCAACACAACGACGACGGTTTTCGGTGATGAGCTGCACCGTTATTCTATTGCCGACGGCATTCGGGATAAAAGCGTGTTGGGCTTTGACCCCTATATGGTTACGACCTATAAAGACAAAGACCTACGTACCGCCGTAGCTTTAGATGAGGCAAAAGCGGAAAGCGTGGAGGCGGCACTTTCCAACCCTGATAAACAAGCGATTTACTATCACTTTATGAACAGCTCCAAAGTCAAAATGGCAGGGTATTATAACAATATGGGCAAATTTGTCAAGGGCATTGAGGACTATTTGAGTAAAGCGCAATACAACCGTAAAGAACATCGCGAAATGGTAGTGCAGGACATTGTTGATAACTGGGTGCAATACAGCCACGGCGGGAAGTTTCACGCCATATTTGCTACGCGCAGCATTCCCGAAGCGATTGAATATTATCGCTTGATAAGAGCCAAAAAGCCAGAGCTGAAAATATCAGCTCTATTTGACCCCAATATTGACAACGATGACGGCGCAGCAAGCCAATTTAAAGAATTGGGGCTTATAGAAATCATTAGCGATTATAACGCTCTGTATAAGCAGACCTTTGAATTTGGTACACACGGCAGGTTTAAAAAAGACTTAGCGGCACGGCTCGCTCATAAAGACCCATATAAGCGGGTTGAGCTTGAACCAGAAAAGCAAATTGATTTGTTGATAGTGGTAGACCAAATGCTGACAGGATTTGATTCTAATTGGATTAACACGCTCTATTTGGATAAACTTTTGAGATACGAGAATATCATACAAGCATTTTCGCGCACAAACAGGCTGTTCGGTTACGAAAAGCCCTTTGGAACAATCCGGTATTACCGAAAACCATATACTATGGCGCGGTTAATCAAAGAGGCGGTTGAGCTTTATTCAGGGAACAAGCCCGTGGGACTGTTCGCGCAGCGTTTGCCTGAGAATCTAAACAGAATGAACAAGATTTTTGCCGAGATAAAAAATCTGTTTGAGGATGCAGGCATACCTGATTTTGAAAAACTCCCTGTAGATGGCGAATCATGCGGAATGTTTGCAAAGCTATATAAACAGTTTAATGAACACCTTGAAGCGGCCGAAATTCAAGGGTTTAAATGGGAGCAATCGGAGTACATTTTTAAGGATAAAAGTTATAAAGGCACAATAGCTATTGAGCTTGACCAAACCACATATCTCATTCTTGCACAGCGTTACAAAGAGCTATTCGAGGGTGGCGGTGATGGCAGGATTATGCCAGATATTCCTTATGAAATTGACGGACATTTGACCGAAATTGATACCGAAAAAATCGACGCCGATTATATGAACTCGCGTTTCACCAAGTATCTGAAAGCATTAGAAACAGAGGGCGAAATCGAGCAAACCCGCAATGATTTGCATAAGACCTTCGCCACGCTGGCCCAAGAAGAACAGAAGTATGCGAACATATTCCTGCACGATATCGAGCGCGGTGAAATTAAGCCCACTCTCGGAAAACCCATGCAGGATTACATTACCGAATATAAAACCAGAGCCAAAGATGCCCAAATTTATAGAATAGCGAATGTTTTCGGGCTTGATGAAACGCTTCTGCGTGAGATGATGAGCCGTAATCTTACGGATGGTAATATCAACGAATACGGACGTTATGACAAACTGAAAGACTCGGCAGACAAGGCGAAAGCAAAAATGTTTTTTGAAAGTACAAGGGGTGAAACGCTCTCGCCACCGAAAGTGGTCATTGCGCTTGACAGAACACTAAGGAAATTCTTAATTGATGGCGGTTTTGATTTGGATTGACCGCTCCTGTCTGCCCGAAGGGCAGGCGGCCGGCAACGCGGTAACAAAATCATCAAATTGCCGCATCTTTTTGACTTAGGCTGTAATAAACTCATCATTGCAAATTGAATTAGCAGCAACTAACGCTTTATATGTAGCGATGCTATTTATGACAAGAGAGCAGGTATGTTCCACTCGTTCGTGACCGGGATGCTATGATTCTTATAATCAACATCAAAAACCGAAACAATGCGCAGGGCGTAAAATGCCATATAAGTGGGGCAATACAAAACCCGCCAACAAAAAATACGAGCCTGACCGCAATTTGCGGTCAGGCTCGTATTGTCCGGTGCTGACGTAAAAGATGTCACATCGGTACGCCTGTTATCCTGCAAGACAGAATAACTCGTTGGCTCTCGCGTTCCCGAAAAAGTTCTCTCGCTCCCGAATTTTGCTGAAAACACCTCTGCGTTTTCTTCTTCACAAAATCCACGTCGCTATGGTCATTTTTTCGGGCTCGAGCCCTCAGCGCTTGAAAATTGGTGGAGGCGAGGGGAGTTGAACCCCTGTCCGAAAACCCATTCCCACAAATTTCTACGGGTGTAGCAGGCTTTTAAATTCCCGTCGGATGTGAAAGCGTACGAACACCTTCCGGCGGTAGTCTCAAATACTGATCAAGGCCGAGACAAGCCCTGATTAGTTGACCAACCTAATTAATCTGATTGCTGCCCGGCTGGTAAAACAGGTCAGAGTGCGGCTTAATTAAGCCGCGAACGCCAAAGAGTTGTTAACTTTTTTGTCGTTTAAATTAAAGACCCGGCGTTTAAAGTGTGTCCAGGAAACACTACCCGCTTATTGTGGTTCAAAATCCCCGTCGAAGCCATTACGCCCCCATTTATAATATGCTATAAGCTTATTATATCACATCCGGTTCAGCCATTCAATGGCCAAATCAAACCATGATCTTATATGACGATGCTCCTCCATGTTTTTGCATATCGGAACCGAATCGTCAGCCAGCGAAAGTCCGTGCGGCCCTCTGTCATATATATGCAATTCAAAAGGCACGGCTGCCTTTTTCAGCGCGGCTGCAAATAGCAACGCATTTTCCGCGGGCACAACATCGTCATTCGCAGTATGCCATATAAAAGCCGGACAGGTGTCTGTGCAAACTTCATTTTCAAGCGAAAGCTTAGCAAGCAGCGCAGGCTCCGGGCTTTTGCCGAGCAAATTCTGAAAGCTGCCGTTATGGCTGAATTCACCAGAGCTTATCACAGGATATGATAATATCATTGCATGCGGCCGGTTTTCGCCTGAGCTTAATTTCAGTTCTGCGCTGACAATAGGCTCTTTCCAAAGGACACCCAAGCTAGCGGCTAAATGCCCGCCGGCCGAAAAGCCGCAAATCGCTATTTTATCCCTATCAATATTATATTCGGCGCGGCGCTTAAGCAGCGCCATAGCCGCCGAAACCTCGATGAGCTGCGCCGGATAATGCGCCGGCGCACATGAATAACGCAGCACAGCAGCATTAAATCCATGGCGCAAAAACCGTAGCGCCACGGGCTCGGCCTCGCGGTCGGAAGTCATGCCATATCCGCCGCCCGGGCATATAAGCACGGTCGGGCGTTTCTTGTTCATGTCAAATTCGGGGCTGTTGTCAATAGCATATATTGTAAGTATAGCATCTTCACCAATATATTCCGAATCAAAAAAACTCTTTAATTTTAAGACTTGGTAAATCATAGCTATATTCTGTCCTTCATGGCGCGGGCGATATCGCGCTGTGCGCTGCGCCGTGCTGCATCGTCACGCTTGTCGTACAACTTTTTGCCGCGGCAAAGCCCTATTTGAACCTTGATAAGCGAGCCTTTAAAATAAACCGACATTGGCACTAAAGCAAGACCGTCTTGCTTGACAGAGCCAAACAAACGCATGGTTTCCTTTTTGTGCAGCAGCAGCTTTCTCACCCTGTATGGGTCGCGGTTAAAATTATTTCCCTGCTCATATGGGCTGATATGCATACCCTTTACAAATATCTCGCCGCCGTCTATAGAACACCACGAATCCTTTAGATTAACCCCGCCGGCGCGCAAAGCCTTAACCTCGGTGCCGATGAGTTCTATGCCGGCCTCAAGGCTTTCTATCACAAAATAGTCGTGAAAGGCTTTTTTATTTGTGGTAATGTTTCGTGTTTCTTGTTTGGGCAAAACTCTTCTCCTATAATTCCAAACGGCCGTGCAGCGCACGGCTTAGTGTCACTTCGTCGGCAAATTCCAAATCACCGCCCACAGGTATGCCATAGGCCAGCCGCGTTGTTTTTATGCACATAGGTTTTATCAGACGCGTGATGTACGAGGCCGTGGCCTCACCCTCAACGGTCGGGTTGGTAGCCATAATAACTTCAGTAACCGTATCATCGCCCAAGCGGGCCATAAGCTCTTTCAGATGAAGTTGCTCGGGGCCTATGCCGTCGAGCGGTGATATAGCGCCGTGTAGCACATGGTACAGGCCGTCGTATTCGCGTGTGCGCTCAAAGGCCAGAACGTCCCGCGCCTGCTCAACAACGCATATAGCGGCCTTGTTGCGTCTGTCATCCGAACACAGCGAACAAACCTCGCCGTCCGTAAGGTTTTGGCAGCTTTTGCAAAAGTGTATTTTTTCCTTGGCTTCTGTTATAGCGTCGGCAAATGCTTTGCATTCGCTCACAGAAAGACTTAAAACATGATACGCCAGCCGCGCGGCCGTTTTTCGGCCTATGCCGGGCAATCTGCCAAATTGTTCGATCAGCCGCTCTAGCGGCGGCACATTGTATGCCATATAGAGTCCTTCTTTAATTAAAATAGTCCGGGGATATTAAGTCCGCCGCTAAGCGCGCCCATAGCCTCGTCCGAGGCCGTTTGCGCCTGACGTATAGCCTCGTTAACGGCTGCCATGATCATATCCTCGAGCATTTCCACATCGTCCGGGTCAACAGCTTCGGGCTTTATCTTTACAGATTTCACCTCGTGCTTGCCCGTGACGACACATTCAACCATACCGCCTCCGGCTATGGCTGAATATTCCTGCTCATCCAACTCGGCCTGCTTTTGCGCCATATCATCCTGCATTTTCTGCGCCTGCTTCAGCATTCCCTGCATGTTGCCGGGGCCGCCCGAATTGTATCCCTGCGGTAATCTTGCTTTCATAAAATCAAATCCTTTATAACAGAATTTTTTTAATCCTCTATAATATTGACAGATGGATTGCTTTTTATAAACTCATTCAGCGGATCATCCGCTTCGGCCACGGCCGGCTTGCTGCGATTGTACGGTCCAAGCTTGTAAAGCCGGCCCGTAACCTGCATAACAGCCGTGCGTATGGTGTCGCGGTGGCGCTTGCCTTCCTTCACAAGCTCTCTGAAATGAGCGTTGTTGGTATCTATTAATAGATATTCGCCGTCTATATATGCGCTGGAATCATCCAGCACGGCGTGCATCATGGGGTTTATGGGTTGCAGCGCCTTTAAAACATCAGGCCAGGTTTGCAGCTGTTTTGGCTCGCTGAATGGGGACCCCTCGGGCGGTAACCCTGCATCCGCACTTGTGGGTGAAGCGGAGCTTGCGGTGATAACGGGTGGTTCTGTTTCGGGGCTAGGGCTTATAACAGGGTCTATGGCGGGACCCGCGGCGGGGCTGGTATCCGGCACTTCGTCCGGCCTTTTCGGCGGCTCTGTTGTGTCAGCCGGTTCCGAACAGGTCGATGGTTTTGCTTCTATCGGAGTAGCACTTGTATCCGGCACAAGCTCGTCAGCAGGCGGCGCTACGGCCGGCTGCGGAGACACTTGCGGCGAAACGGGCTGTGTAGCAGCCGGAATGGCTGCGGATTGTCCGTCCTGAGATACCAGCGCCCGCTCAAGCGCCTCTATGCGCGCAAGCAAACCCTCAACACTGTCGGCCTGTGGCGGCGCGCAAAGCCGCACAAACATGAGCTCGACGCCGGAATATCCTGCCCCTCCGCGCGCTATTTTTAGCGCAGCGTCTTCAAACGCGGCCATATATTCAAATACGCGCGAAAGCCCGATGCGTTCAGCCTGAACGCGCAGCTTTTCTATGGTTTCGGCAGGCTCAATTATCAGCCTTTCAGGCTGCTTAACAGTTTTTATCAGCATCAGGCTGCGGCCATGATTGCAAAGCTCGTTGCACAGCCTGCGCATGTCTACGCCAGCACGGTAAAGCTCGCCCGTGAGATTTAAAAGCTCTGCGCCGTTGCCATCGATAAGCATGTCAAATATGCTGAAAAGATGGTCGCTATTGCACAGCCCCGCGGCCAGAGCAACGGCCGGCTCGGTTATTTCATTAGTATCCGCGCGACACAAATCGAGTACTGAAAGCGCATCACGCATTGCGCCGTCGGCCAGCCGGGCGATAAGCGCGGCCGCGCCAGGCGTCACCGAAAAGCCTTCCCCGGCGGCAATATGGTTTATACGGCTTATTATATCTCCGGCGTCTATGCGGCGAAAATCGTACCTCTGGCAGCGCGACAATATAGTGGCCGGAATTTTGTGCACCTCTGTTGTGGCCAATATGAATATAGCATGAGCCGGAGGCTCCTCCAGTAATTTTAACAGCGCGTTGAAAGCGCTGATGGAAAGCATGTGAACCTCGTCTATAATATATACGCGGTATTTGCCCGAAGTAGGCACAAAATTAGCATCCGACCGCAGCTCGCGCACATCGTCAACGCCATTGTTGGAGGCCGCGTCAATTTCCAAAATATCCAGCACCGAGCCATCGTCAATACCGCGGCAAATGCCGCACTCGTTGCAGGGGCTGCCCTGCTGCGGATGCTCACAGTTAACGGCCTTAGCCATGATTTTGGCGCAGCTTGTTTTCCCTGTGCCGCGCGAGCCCGTGAACAGATAGGCGTGCGTTGGCGCGCCGCTCTCGACCTGACGGCTAAGTATGCGGGATATAGCCGATTGACCCACAACATCGTCAAAGGTTTGCGGACGGTATTTACGGTATAAAGCCTTTGCCATATCCTGCGTGCTCCTTTTTTAAAAAATAAAAATGCGCCCGGTTATACATTTAGGTATGCGGCCACACAACTTACTGCGGCGCACAACGCGGCCACTTAATGCTGCTCGGTTCCCCGTCTGACATGGTTCATGTCCGATTTGTCGCACAGGGCCATGCGACCGCATACCTAAATGCACACAACGCGCACAGATTATTATAATTATACCTCAAGCCGGCTAACTTTACAAGTGGTTTTTTGCATTAATTCGGCCTGTCCGCAATATATATTAAATAAACACTATGTTTTTAATGAAAGGGCGGGTAAAAAAATGTTAAAAAAACTGTGTATCGCGCTGATTATATGTCTGTGTGTTTCCCTGCTTGGGGGCTGCGGCGAGGGGAACGGCACGAATAAAACAGCGGAAAACTCCTCCAGCCGGGCGCAGGAAAACACCTCGGATCTTCCGGCCGATATAAACGGCACGGCGCTGAGCATAAAATATGAAAAGCCCTACTCTGCGGGGCGGCTTAAAAACAGCCATTCAACCGTTGGCAGCCGTGTAAGCGGTAATATATCACTGAGTTTTGAGGGATACATGCCACGGTTTACAAGCGAGATATCGCTTGCCGGAGCGGACAGCATAGAGCGCTATTATGAAAATATGATAGGCTACACAGAATTTTTGCGCACGCGCTTTTTAATGCAGCCGCCCCTGCCGTCCGATACACCCTGTACATATTATGATTACAGCGATTATCGTGTGGACTTTGTGGGCGAGGCATATATGTCTGTAACCCGATATAACGAAACATATATGGGCGGCGAGTATGTGAGCCATACATTTGGGGCGGATAATTTTAATTTGAAAACCGGGCGTATCCTGTCGCTCGGCGATTTGTTCGGCGGCGATATCGAAAGCTACACACAAAAGCTCAATGCCTTGATTTACGGCGAACTAAAAAAACATCCGTCTTTTCCTGCCCTGTTTTCCGAGGTGAAAAAGGACAATTTGCATGAATATATAGATAATAATACCTTTGTTCTGACCCCTAACGGGTTGGGCTTTATATTCAACGAATGCGAAATAGCGCCCCATTCGTCGGGTACTGTTAATATCACGGTGCCCTATGAAGCTCTGGACGGCATATTAAAAATTAATGTTTTTGAAAAAATTTAACAGCAAAAAGCTTGACAAAGCCGCACTTTAAATTTATACTGTTTACGCTGCCTGAGAATCGGCAGCACTTTCGAGGTGTGGCTCAGCTTGGTAGAGCGCTGCGTTCGGGACGCAGAGGCCGCAAGTTCAAATCTTGTCACCTCGACCAGAAAGCCTCCGCTCGTCTCACGAGCGGAGGCTTTCAACGAGTAGCCGCTACGCGGCTGCGAGCCCATCGCTATATCCGCAAAGCGGATTAGCGAAACATTTACGGCAACTGTTTATTTTAAGGCTTCTCACGAGCGGAGGCTTTCAACGAGCAGCCGCTATGCGGCTGCGAGCTATCGCTATATCCGCAAAGCGGATTAGCGAAACATTTACGGCAACTGTTTATTTTAAGGCTTCTCACGAGCGGAGGCTTTCAACGAGTAGCCGCCACGCGGCTGCGAGCTATCGCTATATCCGCAAAGCGGATTAGCGAAACATTTACGGTAACTGTTTATTTTAAGGCTTCTCACGAGCGGAGGCTTTCAACGAGCATGAAGCATTCAGCCGTAAGGCTTGAATGAGTAGTGAGACAGTTTCGGTACTCGTTTCATGACAACGAGTAAACACTAAGAGTACACAGATAAAGAGTGGCCACTCTACCAAAATAAAAGGATTGCATTTTTAGAATAATATGGGGTATACTGTAACTATAGAAAAAATGAAACAGGAGTGCTAGAAATGAAAAAAGTTTCGATTTTAATCATCGCATTGATTGTGTCTCTGTGCTTTGCGGCGTGTGCCGACAACGGCAAAAAAGCAGATGTGTTGTCTGACGTGTCCTCTAAAGAGCCTGCAGCAGCCAACCTACCCACGGAAAGAGAAATAACCGTTTCTCGTGAAGGTAATGAAGAAGTGTTGGTCGGAACAGTGGCTGTCAGCGATTCGTTGGGCTATGCTATATATCTGCTGCCGGAGTATGAGCTTCGTAAAAGCGGAGAGACCGATTCCATAGCACCTAAATCTGGAACCGAAATCTCGTCCGAAATCAATATGCAGATATATGAAGTTGCTTCGGATAAGCCCATTCCTAAAAATGGTGACGAGGCAGGGGCCGCTATGTCGACTGATTATCGTCGTTTCAACACGGAAGACAAAATATTAGAAATCAAGTTAAGCTATCCTTCTGAAGCTGCCGAAGGCGGAGCTGTGTTGCTTAAAGCAATGGCGGATACTATATGCAAAGCGAAATAAGCATCGCATCTTTTTTGTCAGCTCCGCGCAATATGAGTCTAACCGCTATTTGCGGCTTAGGCTCAAGGTTTTTCATTGGCTTTTGATGTATGACTATACATTTTTATATGCCAGCCACACAGAAAGCCTCCGCTCGTTTCACGAGCGGAGGCTTTCAACGAGTAGCCGCTACGCGGCTGCGAGCTATCGCTATATCCGCAAAGCGGATTAGCGAAACATTTACGGCAACTGTTTATTTTAAGGCTTTTCACGAGCGGAGGCTTTCAACGAGTAGCCGCTACGCGGCTGCGAGCCATCGCTATATCCGCAAAGCGGATTAGCGAAACATTTACGGCAACTGTTTATTTTAAGGCGCCTCACGAGCGGAGGCTTTCAACGAGTAGCCGCTACGCGGCTGCGAGCTATCGCTATATCCGCAAAGCGGATTAGCGAAACTATTTACGGCAACCGTTTATTTTAAGGCTTTTCACGAGCGGAGGCTTTCAACGAGTAGCCGCCACGCGGCTGCGAGCTATCGCTATATCCGCAAAGCGGATTAGCGAAATAGTTGAACCATTCATCACAAGGGCAATTGTTGCGGTTTTAGCGGTTGTTTTATACGATTCAGGAATAAAAACAACGATTTAGGAAAAAATCTCTTTTTATTTGTTTTTATGCTTTATACTTTCAATACCAAAAAAACTGAAAGTCGGGACATAAAAATGAAATACATTTATAATACGACAGATGGGCAGGTTTTGAAAAAAAGGAAACATGGAATCACTGCGGCTGTTTTTCTGCCATTTCTATTAATCGCTGTCATATTGGTCAGCCTGATAACATCAATTGTACCGGCTTACACCGCTAAGCCGGACATCGCTCCGCACGATGCAATTGAGGTGAACCTTGTGGGCGGTGGCAAGATTTATGTAAAGATTACCGAAACGGTAACCAGAATACAACAGGGAAAAAGCTTTCTCTTTAATATGGATTACTGGGTGGACACGGATGTACATATTCACGAAGATGCGACCATGACGATTACCATTCCGGCGGGCTTCTTTGACGGCGAATTTGCCGGTGTGTACCGCAGCGCCAACTATCACATAAAAGATCATACGATTGCGGGCTCGGGCACAGGTGTGAAAACACTCAAATTTACCTTTGGCACCATCCGACCCGACTTTGCCATAGGCAACGCAACCCAAGGCTCGGTGTCCTTCCAGTATGCCGTGACCACAACCGCAACACCGGGAATCTTAGACCCGAGCATGACGAGCGGCGGTGTTTCGGTATACAGCAAGGGGTTGGAGGTCACAACAATCACACCAAACCCAGCAGGACAGTACCACTCTGTTCAAAAGAATATCTCTTATGCGAGTAAAACACAAGCGCCGGAAGTCAGCTGGCGGTCGGACGCCGACGTTTACGGAGTAAGGAAAACCACCTCGTACCTGTACGGTAAAAGTGATGCAGATTTGGTTTGTTATACCATTAACATGAACAGCGGCAGCGGCGCCAAGTGGCTGGAGGATTCTGTAACATTTAATGAAATTGAGCTCGTGGAGACCCTCCCCGAAGGGCTGGAGCTATATACACCGGCCGAAATAGCGGATTTGAAAACTTGGATGCGCAATACATCGTCGGTATCTGAAGGAGGATTGTCCTATCCCAATCAAGCGACTCTTATGAGGGATGATTATTCACTAGTCATGCGCTTCGTTACGCACAAACCGAATGGCGACTCAGATGTATATTACAACCTGCCTGCAAATACAGCGAACGATTATGCTGCTTCGGGACTGGACATCAGCTATGACCCCGCAACGCGTGAGCTGAGGGTAAAAATCAAGCCCGATCCTGATGCCCAAAAACTGAGGGGTACTGTTGGCTCGGTTAGTGCATATATGCAAAAAAACGATACGCCTATAATACAATTATTATTGAAGAAGTTGCCGACAACCGAAGGCTTCCAGATGTATGATAACAATGTAAAAGCCAATTATGTAATGAGCAACAATGCTGTCATGCAATATGAATACGACAATAGATTGATTTTCACAGGCGGTGCATCCTCGCAGTTTGTCAACAAAAAGGTTGGAATGACTCCCGAGACAGTCACCCTGCACGGGGTGGACAATCCGCTGGTCATCGACCCAGAAATGATCAAACCAAACAACACTGTTGATGTGTATTATACTGTGGAATATCTTGTCACAGGTGACCCCGCGGCGCCTTATCCGGAGCCGGACAGCATCGACCTGTTAGATGAGCTGCCCGCAGCATTCATAGCCGCAGAATGGGTACCGGAGTACACCTCAAGTCAAATAAACAAGGGTGATGGAACCATTACCGGAACACCGGGAAACATTGATGTTGTAATCCGAAACAACCAGCAGGTTAACCTCGGCTCCGGCGGAGTACCAACGCTTGTAACTGCAACCTTTAAGGCCACGCTGGACATGACTGCCGAGCAAGCCGGTGTGGAAATCCATAATGTCATCAAGAAGAACGGCAACCCCGTCACTCCGCCCAGCGTAATCAGGATGCCCACCGAGGTCTACTTTACAAAAACATTAGGCTACGGCTTGGACTATCCTAACACTGTAGCGGATGCAGGCCTTGTTGTTACCTTTGAGGTTTTGAAATATTATTCCTCAATAGACGATTATGGGCCGATTACGGTTGATTATGAAAATTACAAGTACCGCTATGTGTTGAATAAAGATAATGACTGGCTTGGCAAAATATGGCTTGTGCCGGGTCAATATAAGATTGTAGAAACAGAGTATGACACAGAAAAATATGTGGTGCCGCCCGAGGTTTTATTTACAGTTAATGCCGACGGCGAAATCATAAACAACAGTACCAGCGGGCTTACCAGTTTCAGCTATTATGAAAAATGGGATGGCTCCGGCATAACCAAGCAACAAGGAGGCTTTTGTCTCAGCAACAGGTTAAAAGCAGGTTCAATTCAAATTACCAAAATTGTAGCCGATACAAACGATAACGGCGTATTTACTTATACTGTCAAGAAAAACGGTTCACCGGTCAATTTGACACAAAACAGCATAAAGGTTACAAAGACCAGCGAAACGGGAACATTAAACACCAATCCGGCCGACCTTGCAGCAGGAAAATTCACCATGACCCGCGACACGGTGGTCAAGGTTGAGAATCTCTCACCGGGGGACTACTGTGTGGTCGAAGACGCACCCGGATATAACATCACTGTTCAAATGAATGCAGAACCCCCCGACTCTCTTGTCACGGACCAGGCACAGGCCTATTGTACCGTCACAGCGGATACCACTCAAAGGGTGAGCTTTACCAACGTTAAATACGCGCTGCTGAAGATACAAAAGCTCGTAACGGGCACCGATGGGTTAACAATTCCGTTCACCTTTACTCTAAAAGACATTAATGGTGATCATGTTCCGCTGAATTCAAACGGAGTAAGCATTGTAAAAGTCGGCGAAACAGGTACCTACGGAAGCAGCGGAACCTCTCTCGCCAGCGGCAAATTCACCCTGACGCATGACACCACTGTACTCATCAAGGGCTTGGTGCCCGGGCAGTATACAATTGTCGAGGATAGTACCCCCGGTTATGCGGCGTCCTACACGCTGAATGGCGGCTCAAGCATCCACTCTGCCAGCGCCCAAACCGGCAACATCGCCGCGGGTAGCACCGCAAATATTGTTTACACCAATGCATCCGGCTTGATTCTGCCGGATGCCGGCGGAATCGGCACCGGACTTTTCAATATCATAGGAATGATGTTGACCTTGTCGCTGTGTGGATTCTTTGTATGCAGACGGATGAGAAAAAGATTATTTTAGGCTGTATCAGCAGCATACATAAACAACCCGGACGACTAGTCCGGGTTGTTCGTTTGTACCCTTGCAGGAGGATGCATGTTTTTGCCTTAACTACAGACTGTTTGACGGAAGGTGAGGACGGTTATAAAACATTTTCAATTAAAAAACAGTCCTGAAAATTCAGGGCTGTTTTTATGTGTCTATCTTTTTAAAGAGCCTCATAAAGACATCTACTTCCTCATCGTCCAGCCGCGAAAGCGCACATTTTATAAGCTCATTATGATAGGCTTCGTGGGCGCTTACTATATCCTGCCCCTTTTGCGTTAGGTTTAAAAAGACAACGCGCTGGTCGTTTTCCGAGCGTATGCGGCTGACATATCCCTTAACGACCAGGCGGTTTATAGAAACGGTGAGTGTGCTCAGTGTAACGCCAAGCTGTTCGGCCACACGGCGCATAGGGCACACATCCTCGGCCGATATGGCCGAAAGGGTATGTACCTCGGTCAGGGTTAGCTTTTTGTTGCTCAGCCGCGCGATTTCGGCCGTTTCCTTGCGCACCAGCTTGTTGCTCAGATGTGTATACATTGCATCAATTAGCTGTTCTTGTTCGCCGCGTCCCTTGCTCATTTCACCTCTCCTGTTAAGGCTGCTGTAAAATCCGCCGCCCTAAAAAGCCCTAAATCTTTTGTATCTGCCTTCGCGCAGATTTTCTGCCGTAAGAGCGCAAAGCTCGTTCAGTGCGCCGCCAATATATTCACTAACAGCGCTGACAGCCGCATCGGGGTCGGTGTGCGCGCCTTCATCCGGCTCGGGCAATATGCTGTCGATAATACCCATTTCGTGCAGCTCGTAGGCCGTTATTTTCATAACGTCGGCCGCCTCGCCCGCGCGCGACGCATCCTTCCATAATATCGAAGCAAAGCCCTCGGGCGACAAAATGCTGTAAACAGCGTTGCTCAGCATGGCAACCCTGTCGGCCACAGCAATAGCCAGCGCGCCGCCGCTGCCGCCTTCGCCTAGGACAACGCTGATAACAGGCACCGAAAGCGCCATCATCTCGCGCAGGTTAACGGCGATAGCCTCGCCCTGTCCGCGTTCCTCGGCGCCCGTGCCGCAGTATGCGCCCTGCGTATCCACAAGGCATATANTNNCGATCTCTGCCAAACTTTTCGGCCTGCTTCATCAGGCGCAGCGCCTTGCGGTAGCCCTCGGGATGAGGACAGCCGAAATTGCGGCGTATGCGCTCGGATATATCAACGCCCTTTTCTTCGGCAATAACAGTAACAGGAACTCCGTTCCATTCGGCTATGCCGCCTATAATGGCCTCGTCATCGCCGAAGGCGCGGTCGCCGTGCAGCTCGATAAAATCGGGAAACAGGCTGTTTATATAATATTGTGCGGTGGGCCGGTTTATATTGCGGGCCAGCTCCACCTTGTCCCATGCAGCGCTCATTTCGCGGCCTCCTTTGTGTGCAGCTTTATTATGCGGCCGAGCACTCCGGCAAGTTCCTTGCGCTCGGCGATAATGTCCACAAGCCCGTGCTCGCGGGCAAATTCGGCCGTTTGAAAGTTTTTGGGCAGCTTTTGCTTTATCGTTTGTTCTATCACGCGCTTGCCGGCAAACCCGATGAGCGCGCCCTTTTCTGCTATTATAATGTCGCCCAGGCTGGCAAAGCTGGCTGTAACGCCTCCCGTTGTGGGATTGGTGATAACCGTTACATACAGCAGCCCCTTGTCCGAAAGCTGCTTTAACGCACCCGAAATTTTGGCCATCTGCATCAGGGATACAATGCCCTCTTGCATCCGTGCGCCGCCGGAGCAGGTGAATATAACCAGGGGCAGGCAGTGCTCTTCGGCATATTCAGCCGTGCGCGTTATACATTCCCCGACAACATAGCCCATAGAGCCCATCATGAAAAAGCTGTTCATAACACAAATTGCAACGGACACGCCGTCTATGGCTGCTGTGCCGCAGAAAACAGCCTCGGAATGCCCTGTTTTCTCCTGCAAATCGGCAATTTTCTGGGTGTAGCCCTCAAAGCCGAGCGGGTCGGATGTGCACACATCAGAAAAATCAAAGGGCGAAAAGCTGCCCTTATCAAAGGTATATTCTATGCGCTGTTCGGGCGTCAGCCTGAAATGATAGCCGCAAAGGGGACAAACCCTCAGCGTATCGTCCAGCCGCTTTTGGTAAAGTGCGCGGCCGCAGCCGTTGCACTTGGCCCACATATCGTCGGGGATATCGGCGGCTTTTGCGCTGTCAATCTCCGTATTGTTGGCCCCCGCGCCGAATAGGTCTTTTTTGCCGGCAAATAAATCTCTAATCATCGGTCTTTTCCTCCAGTGTGCCCGTATGATACCCGCCCGATGCGAATTTCTCGCCGCTCAGCAGCAAGTGCTGGTAAACACAGTTTGTGTCTACGCCGTCTATAATAAGCTCGCGCAGCGCACCCTTCAGCTTGGCGATGGCTTCCTCGCGGTCTTTGCCGTGGGCTATCAGCTTGCCTATCATATTATCATAAAACATGGGCAAGGTATAGCCCTGATAAAGCGCCGTGTCAAACCTCACGCCAAATCCGCCCGGAATGTATAAATGTGTAACCGTTCCGCCGGCCGGCATAAAATTGCGCTCGGGTATTTCGGAATTTATGCGGCATTCTATGGCATGGCCGCTAAAGGTTATATCCTCCTGCGCAAGGCCGAGAGGCATGCCCGCAGCTACTTCTATCTGCTTTTTAATGAGGTCGATGCCCGTAACCATTTCGGTAATGGTGTGTTCAACCTGAATGCGCGTGTTCATTTCCATGAAATAAAAGCTTTTATCACTGTCCAAAAGAAATTCAACAGTGCCTGCACCGGTGTATCCCGTCGCTTTGGCTGCCCTGACGGCCGCCTCGCCCATGCGGGCGCGCAGGCTGCTGTCAACGGCCGGGCTGGGCGTCTCCTCGATAACCTTTTGCCTGCGGCGCTGCATAGAACAGTCGCGCTCGCCCATATGGACAACATTGCCGAAATCGTCGGCCATTATCTGAACCTCTACATGGCGCGGATTTATCAGCAGGCGTTCCATATAAACGCCGCCGTTTCCGAAGAATTTCATGGCCTCGTCGCCCGCCTGAATGTATGCGGGCTCAAGCTCGTCTATGGAGCTGACGGCGCGTATGCCACGCCCGCCCCCTCCGGCAGATGCCTTGATTAGCAGGGGAAAGCCTATTATTTCGGCCTGTTCCTTACATTCGTTAAAGGATAAAACCTCGCCATCCGAGCCGGGAACGGTGGGCACACCGTTTGCCGCCATGGTTTCCTTGGCGGCCG
>JGI994J12354_10001631_pt1 | contig 22601 bp, 20 predicted proteins | sample IntmicLarv3ML3BL_FD_12354 | JGI IMG/M metagenome (IMG submission 12354) | reverse complement strand
AGGATAACGACGATAGGCAATTTTTCTGAAGCAGTTGCAGGAATCATAGGCGGTTTTCTTGCCGTTTATTCACTGCGTTATCCTTTTTACGGACAGGTTTTTATCACATTTATAGGTATCCCTGCATCACTTGCATTACAGGAAATATCTTTATCAAAAGAGAATAAGAGAAAAATTTCCGAAATACTGAAAATAATAAAGTACTCACTTTTTGAGAACAAGCAACTATGTTATAATATCATGTTTTCGAGTATAACCGGCGCTGCTACGCTTACGATGGCATGGCTTATACAGCCTTTTCTTATCCATATAGATACACCGACCGAATATTTCGGTATTATTTGGGCCGGGCTTAACCTGACGGTGGGTGTCTCGGCTCTCTATTCCGACAAAACAGACCGTCGTCTCGGAATGAAGAAAACGTATACGTTTATTCTCGTCTCAATCGTCTGCGGTTATGTTGCTTTGGCGTTTTGTCTCACTTATGCGGGTCTTGTCATTCTTTTCTTTTTTTATATCATACGCGGTCTTGCAACGCCTATCCTGAAAGGTTATATTAACCGCATCGCTTTTTCCGATATGCGTGCGACGGTCCTGTCAATCCGTAATTTTGTCATACGACTGATGTTTGCCGCGATAGCTCCGTTAGTCGGTTGGCTAAGCGACACATATTCATTACAGGCGGCTCTCTTGGTGACCTCCGTGATAATTTTTATTCCGGGATTATTATTCCTTGTCCTACAGTTGAAAAATAAGACTATTCCTTGAACTTATATGGTATTTTAGGGTTTGCAATGTTTTCGTTCGGCATAAGCGCTACCGAGATTTCTTCTGTAGTGTTCAGGTTAAGGTCTGCTTCAAATCCTACAAACATACTTCCACTGTTTGGTGAATCGTATGTGTTTGTCGGAGAAGTATCTTCTTTATAAAAACGAACGAGAACGGGCGAATTGACTTTTATGTATAGTTTTTTACCGTCTTTTTCCAACAAGGCTGTTGTTTCGGACGTAAATGTAATCTTATCGGCTTCCGTAAGGATATTCCAGCGTACTTTTGTGAACTGCCCGTTTGTCGTTATTCGGTCTTGTATTACAACATACTTTTTGTCTACCATCGAAACAGCACGTTTAGCTCCCGGGATTTGTTTTTTATAAATTGCGGAAAGGTCGCTCATTGCAGACATTACATCGCTCGTATTAACAATATCGTCGATATCGGCATAAGCAGCAACTGTTTGTTGTTTGTCGTTGAAAGATAGCGTGTTATGCGATTTTGTGAGATAGCGGAAAACATCCCATCTCTGGCTGTTTTCGTCTCTGTCCCATAAGTTAACACCTCTTGTCTCCAAGCGATTATAATCTTCCGTTCCGAAGTCGAAAGCCCATCGAATACCGTCTGATTCAAGAACAAAAGAGCCGACATCCATGTGACCGTGGTTAACTTCAGGCGAACCGGCTTTAAAACCGAGGAACAAAGCGTCGGGGTTACCCCACGAAGAACGCATAACAGCTACAGGGTTATTGCCATGGCCAACCCACATCAATTCTGTCGGTACGGCAGCTTTTGATAAAGAAGACCCGGAGCCGGCACCGAATATCAGCGATACAGGAAACAGTCTGTCTCTTAAGTAAGACTTGTTTGTGTTGCGTTCATAAAGACCTTTTTGCATATAGAGCAATGCCGGGTCTTTTGTTTTGGAAAAAAACCAGAATACTGTCGGGCAAAAACCTGTTCTTGAGCCGTTATCCGAATAGTTGAATGTATAAAATGACGGTGTTATCATCACTTGTGAATACATCCCGGTCTCCATGAATCCTTTTATTTTGCCAAGATTGAAATCGGTATTATATATTTTCTCCAATGCTGCAAGAAACATCATATTAAATGACGTACCATAGTCCCAATAACCGATGCCTTCCGGATAAGCGCCGTCAGGCGAATATTGCTCCATAGCCTTTACGATACTTTTTATCGCTCTGTTTGTCAGGTTGACTGCTTCTTCCTTATTATCTTCATAAACAGCCAGAGCGCCATAAGTTATACCTGCGTTACATACTTGATTCCAGTTATGTTCCGCATTAAGAAATCCCGAATTTTCACGGCTGTATGATGTCTTTATACCTTTTTCGATAATAGCTTCTTTTATTTTCTTACGCGATGCGTCCGATAGCTTGTCATACAACCAGTCATATCCGATGGCTACAGCCATAGTCATCTCTCCGACATCAAGATAATGTGACGGGTTCCAGTCGCTGAATTCTGCTGCGGCAAGCATTTCTTTTTCCGCTCTGTCGAAGTATTTTTTCGCTCCGGTCATTCTGTAGGCGTAGCTAAGGCAGAAGATACGTCGCAAGTTTTCCCGTGATACGTGCAAAAGGCGGCGGCCGGTTAAATTTCTTTCATTTACAGGCAAACCAATTATAAGATCTGCTTCTTTCAGGTAAGCGGTGTGAATATCTTTCCAGTACGGGTCTTTGTTGATATTTTTCAGCAAAGCTTTTTCTTCTCCTTTAAGGAGGAGTATACGCGGGTGCGATGGTACTTTCATTGAAACATCGACCGATGTTGTCTGTGCCGTAATGCTCATTACGGTAAATAATGCAACTATGACAGTTGACAGGGCTTTTTTGTGGTTCATGAGGGTTATTAATAAATTGAAAATTGAAAGTTGAAAATGAAATTCTTAATAAATTGAAAATTGAAAATGTTTTTTTAATTGCTTCCCTATGGAAAGTGACTCATTATTTTATTTTTAACATCAAGGAACGTTGTCAATTGTCAATTGATTAAATATGTTGCCCCATTTATTGTATAGGGCTTCAATTGATGGAAAGAGGATGTTTGCTCCGGCGTCGAGAAGTACTGAATCGGGTAGGGGGCCGGTGTTTGCCGCGATGACAAATAATCCGGCAGCACGGGCAGATTCTACTCCGAGGGGCGCATTTTCAATAACTATGGTTTCGTTTGGCTTAAGGTTTCCTTTTTCAAGTGCTGTGAGGTATGGCTCAGGGTTTGGTTTTCCTTTTTTTACATCAAATGATGTGACCATTCTTTCGCGAACAAAGATACCCGGGAAATCGTTATTCAGTCTGTCTAATAATGACGGTTGCCCGGAACCTGTGACGAGCATTGCGAATAACCCGTCATCATTTACTTTTTGCAGCAGTTCCGCGCTTCTTTTAATCGGTAAAATAGCCGGTAATGAGCCAAAAACCTCTATCTTTTTTTGATACATTCGCTTTCTTTCTTCGGGTGCTATATCTTTTCCTTCACGTCGGGAAATGATACTTATTGTATCGTCACCGGTACGCCCTTCGTGCATAAAGCCTTCTTCTTCAGTCATGCTGAAACCGTACGATTGCATCACTGTCACCCATGCTCGAGCATGGTTAGGCATGGAATCATACAATACGCCGTCCATATCAAAAAGTACGGCTTTTAGTGAAAATTTATTATATCCTTCTTTTCTTAGATAATCTTGTATAGCTGTTTTTATATTACTCATTTTATATGTGACTTTAGATTATGGATAAATTTTTTTGCCTCTTCAACATCTTCCGCAGGAGGGCTCCAAGGAGCCATGTTCTCTGGAGAAAGAGGCGCAAACGGACCTTGTTTAACTTCATAAACAACACTTCCTGATTCAAGAACGATGAGTGTATGCCATACATCGCATGGTATTTCTCCACCATATACTCCTGCTTTGGGGTCGAGTACAACCTGTTCTGTTATATTACCGTCGTCGTCGAAAAGAAATAATGCCGCTTTTCCGCGCAACATCAGGAAAACTTCGTTTTTATCCGGGTTTTTATGTCGATGAGGACGTAAATATGTATCCGGTTCCATAGCGTTGATAAGGCGGTTTATCGGGTCATCCAACAACTCATGGAAGTTATAATTCATTCTGAGGCGAGGCGATTGCTTTGCCCGTTCAGTTGTTTCGTCAAGTAGTTTTTTGTCAATTAGAACCATGTTAAAAGTGATTAGTGGTTAGTGATTAGTTGTGATTAGTGTATGTAAATTACGAATTACGAAGGTTAATTGTTAATTTTTTAATTGTGCATTGCTTCCTTACAGAACCAACGGTCGCTTTCCTTGGACGCAAAGCGACTCATTGTTTAATTTTTACATTAAGGAACGTTGTGTATTGTGTATTTATATTTTTCACTTTTCATTCTTCACGGTATTTGTCTTTTATTTTTCACTTTTCACTTTTCATTTTTCATTTGCCGCAGGCACTACGGTTTATATTTTGATTTTTGCAAAATCTCTTGAGCATCGTTGTTTTTCATAAGCTCTGCACAGGATGATTTTGTCTGTTTCATATAACGTTCCACAATGCGATATCCGATAAAACTTCCGAGATTTCCGGGAGCTTTTTCAGAGATAAATGTTGAGGGATAAGGCTGAAAGTATCTCAAAGTAATCGCAATATCAGGTGTAAAAAGATGTTTACGATCTATAATCGTTGTCCACAAAGTTGACTCATAATCCAGACACCATTTATATTCATCATCAGTTGTTGATGTAATGTTTTTGAAATTATAATCGTATCCGGCTTTTATAAGCACATAAATAATTTTTCCTTCATAAATCATTCTATCAAGAAGAACATTTTCTTTGCCGTCGAATGGATATTCCGATTTTAACCATCCGCTAAGACCGTCTTTGACCATTCGCTCCGGAATCATGCTTTTGCGCTGATGATAGGAATTGACAAGCTTTTCATAAGGTGGATAACCATTACCGATATATTTATCGATAGAAAAAGACAGTAAACTGTCAGCCACGATTATATTTTGGTGCAATCCGGAGACATGCATATATATGGCGGGAATCTGCATTGAAGGGAAAAGTTGTTTCAATTGCATAAAACCATAGGAAAGTTCCTTTGTAGCCTCCTTTGTCGCTTGTGAATCACCGGAATAAAAAGTCATGGCGTCTTTATATAGTGACTTGAGCGTTGGTTCCGAATAGTAGTTTATTACATAATCGAAAAAAGTTGATGCATCAATGTATTCAAGTTCAAACAGAGACTTACCTAATACATCAAGCATCAGCGGGTATTTGTTTTTCAATTCTGTCAGGATTTCCGCATCATCGGAGTCAATCCATTTGAATAAAGCCGAGTCGAAACGGTTGATATGCATTAATTCGGAGTCACCGACCATACCGAATGATTTGCCGTTACATTCGGAGAACGTTACTGCTATGATAATAATTAATGATCCAATATGTCTGAATTTCATAATGTAATATTTTTAGAACTTCATCATTTCCACTATCATATAACGCTTTACAAAAAAGAAAATTGCTTATTTACAAAAAAGTAAATAAGCAATTTTCTTTTTTGTAATATGTATTTACTCATTAATGATTAATGATACACTAGTTATATCCTCATCAAAAGTACATTTGTTTAAGTCTAAAGGTTTCATTCCCATTACTGCTTGATTAGGTTCTTCGTTTGGTTTGGGTTTCGGAATATTCTGATTTCTCAATAAACCGCTCATCGGAACATATATCCACATTTCGGGGATATTGTCGTTACAAATGAGTTTCTTTAATTTCTTATTATATCTTATATCGAGTTCTTCCAACTTATTATTACTGCAATCAAGTAATGTAATGTTTGTAAACTTCTCGATACCGGCAATATTCTCAATGCCTTTACCTGAACAATTTATTTCTTTCACGGCTTTAGCTTCTAAAAAAGAAATATTACCATCTTTATTTTCATCAAAATTTCCCAGCAAATATGCCTTGAAATTTGTATCGGGAATTTCAATTATTGAAATGCTGTCATTAATTCTTTCATTTATGCTGTCATTAATTCTTTCACTTATACTGTCACTTTTTTTGTTTTTACTCGAACAATTCGTAAACATTATAATTGCCATACACACACCTAAAAATAAAAAACTTTTCTTCATAATCTTATCTTTTTATAAATTTTGCGCAAAAATACGTGATTATATGTATTTATCCAAATTATAAATAAAATATCACTCAAGAAATGTCTCAAGAAATTTTGAATCCTGATCAGGCTCAATTGTAATACTATCAGTATCGGCAGGAATCAATACTGTTTGACCCTGCAGGACAGGAAGTTTATTGCCTTTGTTATCTTTCAAAACAGCTTTTCCCTCCATACATATGTATACGACAAACGAGTAAATCAACGATAAATCGCGTGACATTACTTCGTTAAGAGTCAATAAGTTTGTTGTGAAGTATTTGCATTTGGCTAATTCCGTTGCATCATTTTCAGCAGGAGTATATTGCGTTTTATAGTCGGGGTAGAGCTTATAATCTATTGCGTCCTTTGCCTGTTCGGTATGAAGTTCGCGTCCGTTTCCGTCAGAATCCTTGCGGTTATAGTCGTAAATGCGGTATGTAATGTTACTTGTTTGCTGAATCTCGGCAATGAAACAACCGGATCCTATAGCATGTACACGTCCGGCAGGCAGGAAAAATACATCGCCGGCTTTGACATTATAACATTTCAATACATCCATTATACTGTCATCTTCAACACGTTTGACATATTCGTCAGCATTTATTTGTTGCGTAAATCCGCTATATAAAATTGCATCCGGCGTAGCTTTTACAACATACCACATTTCTGTTTTTCCCAACGAGTTGTGGCGTGTTTTAGCAAGTGTATCGTCAGGGTGAACCTGTATCGATAAATTATCGCGAGCATCAATAAACTTTATAAGCAAAGGAAATGTATCGCCCGATTGTTCGATTACTTTTTTACCGAGCAAACTTGCTCCGTACTCTTTTATCAGTTCATCGATATTTTTACCTTCCAAGTTGCCGTTTGCAACAACGGAGAAATTATCGCTGACATGAGACAGTTCCCAACTTTCACCAATTTTCCTCGAGTCTGCCGGTATTCCTTTGTAAGGCAAAATATCAGAACCGCCCCAGATTATTTCTTTAAATATAGGTTTAAATGTAAGAGGATATAACATAATTCAAAAATGGTAAATTGTATTATTATTCTTTTATTTTTTGCAATACAAGAGCTGTTCTTGCAGGAATATATAACTTTAACCAACCTTTGTTTTCGGATTTATATAAAGGATCATCCTGCGTGAAGTGTTCTACGGTATCATCATTCAAACCGTTACCGCCAAATTGTTTGTCGTCGGTATTGAGTATGACTTTATATTTTCCGGGAGGAGTAAGGAAGCCATAATCCGTAAAAGATTTTGAGGGATTGAAATTAAAGACAAACACCAAGTCGGCTCTCATATACGCAAGTATCTGGTCGTTGTCGTTATGCCATATTTTCTGCAAACATGAAAATTGAAAATTGTCCACACTGCAAATAATCTTAAGCATCTCGATATCGAAATTATTTAAAAATCGATATTTAAGATTTTGATCATCAACCAAGTTCCATTGTCTTCGCGCATATTTATGCGACCATCCGTTTCCTTCGCGCGGAAAATCTATCCATTCGGGATGACCGAACTCGTTTCCCATAAAATTAAGGTAGCCGCCGTTTATTGTTGTAGAGGTCACAAGGCGAATCATCTTGTGCAATGCCATTCCGCGTTCTATATTATTGTTCCGGTCTTCTGCATGCATGTGCCAATACATATCGGCATCAAGCAAGCGGAAAATGATTGTTTTGTCGCCTACCAAAGCCTGATCGTGGCTCTCTGCATAACTTATTGTTTTTTCGTCACTGCGACGGTTTGTCGTCTCCCACCATATTGCCGAAGGCTGCCAGTCTTCGTCCTTCTTTTCTTTTAACGTTTTGATCCAAAAGTCCGGAATATTCATCGCCATCCTGTAGTCGAAACCATATCCGCCGTTTTCGAAATTTGCCGCCAAACCGGGCATTCCGCTTACTTCTTCCGCTATCGTAATAGCCTTGGGATTAACATCATGTATAAGTTTGTTGGCCAGCGCAAGATATGTTATTGCATCGCTATCCTGATGGCCGTTATAGTAATCGCCGTAATTCGTAAAAGCTTCGCCTAACCCGTGGCTGTAATAAAGCATAGATGTTACGCCATCGAAACGAAAGCCGTCGAAATTAAATTCTGTAAGCCAGAACTTACAGTTTGACAGCAGGAAGTGCAGTACTTCATTTTTGCCGTAATTAAAACATAACGAATCCCATGCTTGATGTTCGCGCCGAGAACCTGTGTGAAAATACTGGTAATAAGAGCCGTCAAAACGTCCTAATCCTTCAGCTTCGTTCTTTACTGCGTGACTGTGTACTATGTCCATTATAACAGCAATACCCATGCCATGCGCGTCGTCGATAAGATGTTTCAGTTCGTCGGGTGTTCCGAAACGTGACGATGCCGCAAAAAAGCTGCTCACATGATACCCGAAAGAACCGTAGTACGGATGCTCTTGTATAGCCATTATCTGAATGGCATTATATCCGTCGTTTGCAACCCTCGGCAGGACATTCGTACGGAATTCTTCATAAGAGCCGATCTTTTCCTCGCGGGAAGCCATGCCTATGTGACATTCGTATATTAAAAGCGGTGAAGTGTTCGGGATAAACTGTTCATTTTTAAAAGAATACGGGTTTTCGGGGTTCCATACCTGAGCCGAGAAAATTTTGGTCTGTTCATCTTGTACCGTTCGTCGACACCATGCGGGAATACGCTCTCCCCGGCCGCCATCCCATTCAATCAGCAGTTTATATAAGTCTTTGTGCTGAAGAGCATTTCCTGGAAGGTTGATCACCCATTCACCGTTTTCGGCTTTTAGCAATCGGTAGTTCTCGTCTTTCTTCCAATCGTTGAATGTTCCGATAATATAAATTGCCGTGGCGTTAGGAGCCCATTCGCGAAGAACCCATCCGTCTAAATTGCGGTGTAACCCGAAATACATATAACCGGATGAAAAATCGGATAATGAAAGGATGCCGTTTTGTGTAATTTCTTTTTCTTTTTCAACAGCGTGATTATGACGCCCTTCAATAGCGTTACTGTACGGCATCAACCACGGATCTTCCTGTATTATTTTAAGCGTTTTTTCGCTCATCTATATTTTTGTTTTATTTTTTAGACAGACAAAAATAGATTTTTTTTTTATCATAACAATAATTTATAAGCGCTTTCTTGGGAAAAAAGCGAAAAAGTTTTCAACATGCCTATAAATTTAAAGAAATGCTGTCAACAATTATTGTAAGGTATAAGTCACAGAAATTACCACGGACTATCTTGTATTTTTACGTCTTGCGGAACTTTAAACAATGCAGGATCTACAGTTGCGTTCTCAGTTATTTCGGTTGCTGTTTCTGTCATGGTCATATCATTAAATGATGAAGTCGTTTTTAACGTTATGCCTTTCCATATCCATACTGTAGCAGAAACGGTTTGCCCCATTTGAGTAGCTTCCATAGAGTATTTTTTACATGGCTTGCCTGCAATATTTTCAGTTCCAAGCTCTTTTATTTTATGCTTATCAGTGACTTCCTTCGTCAGTTTTAGGAAATTAACCGGTTTATTTTCCTGTTTTATTATAAAAGCTGTTTTGTTATCGAGGTTTATCATAGTCATGTTTTCGTCGGTCGTAATCGTACGCATATGCGTAGTTGAGCCTTCCCATACCCAATCGGATAAACGTGCTTCTAATTTTCCGTAATCGTCAAAAAATGTAGTACTTTCCGTTTTTTGTCCGAACATTTCTACTGATTTCTTGATTATTGCCGACTTGATTTCATACTTTGCATCTTGGGCTGATAGTCCGATTACTGCAAATAGTGACAACGCTGTAAATAAAAATTTTGCTTTCATGATAGTATAGTTTTAATTATTAGTAAATTATGAAAAAAAACTCATATGTCTTTTTCTTCCGTATTGCTCACAAATGTAATAATATTTTATGGTAAAAAAGTATTTTTTTAAAAAAATATTTTTTTTGCCGCCAGGCTTGCGTCTCGGACGTAAAAATAAACCGAAGTTTATTTTGTATTGCTCTTAACTTGCACCAGCGCCGAAGGCGAATGAAAAGTGAAAAGTGAAAAGTGAAAAATTTAAAACCAATAAAAATATGCGAGCATATTTTGTTCTTCTCTCGGCTTGCACTATCTTTGCCACTCAAAAGAAAATTAAAATAATTATCAACCTAATTGTCAATTGAAGTTTTCAATTGTCAATTATTAAAGATGTATATTATGAAGAGGCAATTGTATTTTGTATTAGGAGCTGCACTAATGTTGTGTACCTCGTGTTCAGGTAGTAATAAAGGAAATGATGCTGCCAATAGCGATAATGAAATTGAGGCAAAAGCAATGGAATCAAACGATGAAAGTAAGTCTGCCGATGTAGTTGTGGACGAAAGAGGATATATTGTAAATATTGGCGATATGGCTCCCGATTTTACTTTGCAGACAACCGATGGGAAGACATTTAAGCTTTCCGATATGCGCGGTAAAATTGTAATGTTGCAGTTTACTGCAAGTTGGTGTGTCGTTTGTCGTAAGGAAATGCCCTTTATTGAAAGCGATATATGGAAGAAACATAAGGATAATTCTAACTTTTGCCTGATGGGAATAGATCGCGACGAACCTTTAGAGAAAGTACTCGAGTTTGCAAAGCAGACAGGTATAACATATCCTATGGTTCTTGATCCCGGAGGTGATGTTTTTGCGCTATACGCAGATCGTAAAGCAGGAATTACACGTAATGTTATAATCGATAAAAGTGGAAAAATTGTTATGCTGACGAGGCTCTACAATGAGGAAGAGTTTTCGGAAATGTGTAAGAAGATTGACGAACTGCTGAAATGAATGTTTAAGCGTTTAATCGTGTAATCGTTTAACTGTTTCAGTGTTGTTTGGACATAATGTTAAGTATTTATAAAAAATAATCTAAAAGAAATGAGAAAAGTATTTATGGGAATAGATCATCCCGCAATTGCCGCGGATGACGTTGAGGTGCTGTCAAAATGGTATTGTGAGGTACTTGGTTACAAAGTGTTCGCAAAAACCGATAAACCTATTTATATAATTGAAGCTCCTGACGGGACGTATATAGAAGTTATGCCAAAGGATGAAAATTTACGCCCCGAACGTACGGTATGTACACCGGGATGGTCTCATTTGGCATTGCGCGTTAGCAATTTGGATGCTGCTATGGAGGCACTCGACAAACATGGAGTAGAGTGGGCAGGAGCTGAATTTGAAGCGGTCGGAGGAGGACGTATCAGAAATTTTACGGACCCGGAAGGAAATTTGCTTCAAATTGTACAGAGAATATAATGTGTTGAGAGTTAAAAGTTAATTTTTTTTATTGTCAATTGTAGATTTTTCATTGTACGTTGTACATTTTAACTACGTTGAAGCACCTACGCTCAACAAAAACAAGCAAGCTTGCCTTTGTACTCACTTAAACGGTGCTTTCAAAAAAAAAAATGCCGGTAAATATTCCCCAAAATCTTCCTGCGATAGAATTGCTTAAAAAAGAGCAGATATTTGTTATGGATTCATTGCGTGCATCATCGCAGGATATCCGTCCGTTACGTATCGTAGTTCTTAATCTGATGCCGTTGAAAATTACGACGGAGACAGATCTGATACGTTTGTTAGGTAACTCACCGCTTCAGCTTGAGCTTGATTTTATGAAAATAAAAGGTCATCAATCAAAAAATACTCCTATAGAACACATGTTGACTTTCTATAAAGATTTTGACGATATGTATGATGATTATTATGATGGTATGATCATCACGGGAGCGCCGGTGGAGCAAATGGCATTTGAAGATGTGACATATTGGGAAGAGTTGACGCGAATTTTCGAGTGGAGCCGTACAAATGTCACTTCAACGTTTTATATTTGCTGGGCTGCGCAGGCGGGGCTTTACCATTTCTATGGCATTCCAAAATATGATCTTGACGCCAAAAAGTTCGGAATATTCAAACATACTGTTAATGATCCGTATTTACCTATCTTTCGCGGTTTTGATGACGAGTTTTTTGTGCCTCACAGCAGACATACGGAAATTCGTGGTGAAGATATTCGTAAAGTACCTGAATTGAGTTTGCTGTCCGAAAGCGAAGAGTCAGGTGTATACATGGTAATGTCGCGCGGAGGACGCGAGTTTTATATTACCGGACATTCAGAATATTCGAGTGGTACTCTTAACGATGAATATGTACGCGATTTGCAAAAAGGATTGCCTATCGACATGCCTCAGAATTATTACACCGATAACGACCCGTCGAAACCACCCTTAGTACGCTGGCGCGGGCATGCGAATCTGCTTTTCACAAACTGGCTCAACTATTATGTTTATCAGGAAACACCGTTCAGGATTGAAGATATCCGAAAACTCGGTGAACTGTAATAAATATATCATGACCTTCTTGCTTTCTGTCGATTTATGATAACAGCACGTCCGATAGAGTTACTTGCTCCCGCAAAAGACCTTTCTTGCGGGATAGAGGCTGTTCTGCACGGGGCGGACGCCGTTTATATCGGTGCGCCAAAATTCAGCGCCCGCGCTGCGGCAGGTAATTCGATAGACGATATACGCAAGCTTTGCGACTTTGCACATTTATATAATGTGCGTATCTATGCGGCGCTGAATACCATACTTAAAGATGAAGAGTTGAAAGAGGCTGAAAGCCTTATACGACAGTTATATAATGCAGGCGTTGATGCACTTATTGTGCAGGACCCCGGTATAACGCAACTTGATATCCCGCCTATACCTCTTCATGCAAGTACACAGACAGATAATTGCACACCCGAAAAGGTTGAATTCCTTTACAAAGCAGGATTCCGGCAGATAGTTCTTGCACGCGAGTTAACACTTGAAGAAATACAGGAAATATCGGAACGCGTTCCACAAGTTGCATTGGAAGCATTTATACACGGGGCTTTGTGCGTTAGCTACAGCGGCCGTTGCTATCTGAGTTGCGCAATAAACGGGCGCAGTGCAAACCGCGGCGAGTGTGCGCAATGTTGTCGTCTTCCGTTCACAATGGTTGATGCCGACGGAAAAACTATTTCCGAAAACAAGCATCTGCTTTCGTTAAAAGATATGAAACGTTCGGACGACCTTGAAGCAATGATGCGTGCAGGCATATCATCAATGAAGATAGAAGGACGCCTAAAAGATGTGTCGTATGTAAAAAATATTGTTGCATATTATCGTAAAAAATTAGATGATATATTTGCAAAAAATCCGGCTTTTTATCGTTCCTCGATCGGTCAATCGACGTTTACATTCGAACCACGTCCGGCGAAAAGCTTCAATCGCGGCTTTACTTCGTATTTCCTTCACGGGCGTGATGCGGAAATTACGTCATTCGATACTCCGAAATCTATGGGTGAATCTGTCGGCACCGTAAAAGAAATAAAAGGTAATTCTTTTACCGTAGCCGGTTTGACACCGATACATAACGGTGACGGGCTTGTATATTTCAACTCACGCGGCGAACTTGACGGTTTCAGGGTGAATCGCACCGAAGCAAACCGTGTGTTTCCGCAAAGTATGCCGCCTATAAAACCTAAAATGCCTCTGTATCGGAATTATGATCAGGTGTTTGAATCGATATTATCAAAACCATCGGCGGAGCGTAAGATTGCAGTTTCGATGGAGTGGGGGGATTATCCGGAAGGTTTTTGTTTGTCTGTAACCGACGAAACAGATGCACGTGTGATTATTACACGCACGGCAACAAAAGATATTGCCCGCAAACCGCAGGAGGATAATATTAAAACACAGCTTGCCAAACTTGGTAATACTCCGTTTGAGGCAAAGGAAATTATGATAACGATGAGCAAAAATTTTTTCGTGCCATCGTCGTTATTAAATGATTTGCGCCGTGAGGCGATTGAAAAATTATTAATTAACCGCCGTATTCGTTACAGGAGTCAATATGTAAAAAAGTCTGTTTATGACAATAATACACCGTATTCTCTTAAAAAACTTGATTATACTGCAAATGTAATGAACGAAAAGGCAGAAGAGTTTTTCCGGAAACATGGTGTGGAGGTCATTGAGCCGGCATTTGAAAAAGTGATGCGCGACGACGTTCCGTTAATGTACACCAAGCATTGCTTGCGTTTTAGCATGGGATGGTGCCCCGTTCATCATAAAGTGAAGTCTCCGTATAAAGAACCATACTACCTTTCATATAGAGACCGGAGGTTACTATTGTCGTTCGATTGCAAAAAATGCATGATGCTTGTTTATAATTCGCCGGAAAAATAGTATTTTTGCACGAAAATGAGTGTCATAAAAAATGAAACGAACATGTCATTAACTTATGTCAAAAATAATGAACATACTGTGAGTTTACTCACGAATTATTGATTTTTATAGGAGTTCATGATTGCCAAAGGCAAGTCATGTTTCCTTAGTGTAAAGAATAAATTATGTAGACATGAAAAAATATTATCTCATATCTATTTTATTTGCGCTGTTTTTTAGCTGCGATGATATTCCGACCTCTCTCTTGATAGGTAAATGGCAATTGAATACTATCGAGAAGAACGGAGTAGAAATTCCTGTTGATACGGTGTGGTATAACTTTCAATCTGTATCGGTATTTGCTATACAGATTTATACTCCACAACTTGATACAGTCTATATGAACAAAGGTGCAAGGAAGCAGGTTGATAACGATTTATTTATCGAACTGGAATCGGAGGCATACCTTTACCTTACTGATTGGGATAGTGCAAGCAGGTCATTTACAATAGAAAAAGTGAATAGAAAGAACTTGGTGCTTCTAAGCAAAGAAGGATACATATATTCTTTCATCAAATTTTAAAGAAGGAGTTTTTTTAGTGAAAGATTATATAAATCAGCTTAATGACAGTCAGCGTGCGGCTGTATTATGTGAAGACGGTCCGTCGCTCGTTGTAGCAGGCGCCGGTTCCGGTAAAACGCGCGTATTAACATATAAGATTGCTCACCTCCTTCATAACGGATATCAGCCGCATACCATTCTCGCACTGACATTTACGAATAAAGCTGCACGTGAGATGAAGCTGCGTATAGCATCCGTCACGGATGAATACCTCACCCGATACTTGTGGATGGGTACGTTTCACTCCATTTTTTACCGTATACTTCGTCGCGAAGCGGAGCATATCGGTTTCCCTCCGGATTTTACAATATATGATGCGTCAGACTCCAAGAACCTGATAAAAACAATAATAAAAGAGATGCAGCTTGACGATAAATTATATCGTCCTGGAATGATACAAGGACGTATCTCTAACGCCAAGAATGCTTTGGTTACTTCCAATGCGTACGCTTCGAACAAAGACCTTCTTGATTACGACATGTACAGCAAGGTGCCGCTGACCGGAGAGATTTATAAACGATACCAGAATCGTTGTTTCAATGCCGGCGCTATGGATTTCGACGAGCTGTTGGTACAAACAAACATATTGTTTCGTGACCACCCCGAGGTGCTTGAAAAGTACCGTGAACAGTTTAAGTATGTGCTTGTAGACGAATATCAGGATACAAATTTTGCTCAACACCTTATTGTTTCGCGTATATGCGAAAAGCATAATCGTATTTTTGTGGTAGGTGATGATGCCCAGAGTATATATTCTTTCCGCGGTGCAAACATAGATAACATGCTGCGATTCAAGGATAAATATCCGGGTTGCAAGGTGTTCAAACTCGAACAGAACTATCGTTCTACTCAAAATATCGTTGACGCGGCAAACAGCCTGATTGAAAAAAATAAGGAGCAGATAAAAAAGACCGTTTATTCGGAAAACGAAAAAGGAAGCAAAGTGACGATATTAGAAGCTTATTCTGATTACGAAGAGGGTTATCTTGTGTCATCGAAAATCTTGGATATGATGAATGATAAAGGACATTCCTTTTCCGATTTTGCCATTCTCTATCGTACGAACGCACAATCGCGCGTTTTGGAAGAATCGTTGCGCAAGCGAATGATAAAATATAAAGTTTACGGCTCACAGTCCTTTTACCAACGTAAGGAGATAAAAGATGTGATAGCATATTTCCGTGTAGTCGTTAATCCGAGAGACGAAGAATCGATTAAACGAATAATAAACTACCCTTCTAGAGGTATTGGAAATACGACAATCGATAAAGTACAAGGAGCAGCATTGAGAGACAACGTGAGTTTATGGGATGTTTTGTCATCAAACGGGGAATATAATCTCGACATAAATAAAGGCACGGCCGCCAAACTTCAGGATTTTCGACTTATGATAGACGATTTTCGGGAAAAGAATAAGGATATGCCTGCTTCAGAAATTGCTGAGATTATTATAAAACGCAGCGGTATGGCGGGAAGTCTGTTCCAAGATAATTCCGTTGAAGGCATAAGTCGTCAGGAAAATGTTCAGGAGCTTTTGAACGCGATGAACGAGTTTGTTTCAATACGAAGGGAGGAAGGCAACGAGAGTGTTTCGTTAACGGATTTTCTGATGGAAATATCGTTAATGACCGACCAGGATACAGATAAGGATGAAAATGCCGATGCGGTGACGATGATGACTGTTCATGCAGCCAAAGGACTTGAGTTCAACAATGTTTTTATTGTCGGTATGGAGAATGATTTGTTTCCTTCAATACGTTCAATGGAAAGGCCGAAAGATATAGAGGAAGAACGACGCCTGTTCTATGTTGCCATCACGCGCGCAAGAAAAAACTGTGTAATAACTTATGCAAAAAACCGTTTTCGAAACGGGAAAAGTGATACGGCATCGCCAAGCTTTTTCCTGAAAGATATTGATGAAAAATACCTTGATTATGGTAATGAGATAGAGTTACCGACTCAAAACCGGGATTCTTTTTCATCAAACAGGTATGAAGGACAAAACCGTTCATTTAAAGAAAACAATATGTTCGGCAAGAACAAGGCATGGGATTACGATGCTCCTTCTTCAAGGCATTTCGGCAAAACTTCACGACCGGCCGGAACCGGCGGCAACCCTTTTGGCGGTGCGTCAACGGGGAGTAGCAGCATAACTCCGGTTTCCCGTTCATTGTCACGTTTCAAACGCTTGGAAAGTACGACATCCACGACTGAGACAAATTCCGAAATATCCGGGAACTCATCCTCTTTCGGCAATTTGACGACAGGCAGTAAAATACTGCATGAACGATTCGGTGAGGGTGAGATTATTTCGTTGGAAGGGCGCGGGAGCGATGCAAAAGCAACAGTGGAATTTAAAAATGCAGGAAGAAAAATGCTTCTTCTCAAGTTCGCAAAGTTTAAAATTTTATGAAAAAGAACATCTCCATAATAGATATCCCTTCTCCATGTTACGTCATGGAAGAATCATTGCTCCGCAGCAATTTGGCATTAATAAAAAATGTCAGTGAACGCGCCGGAGTAGAGATTATTCTGGCATTTAAGGCTTTCGCTTTATGGAAGTCATTCCCAATTTTTAATGAATACGGTTTCAGCTCCACAGCCAGTTCAGTGAATGAAGCACAGCTTGCCTTCGAGGAGATGGGAAGCCCTGCACATTCTTATTCGCCTGCATATACAGCTGATAATTTCCCTGTCTTCATGAAGTACAGTAGCCATATTACGTTCAATTCCCTTTCACAATACGAACGGTTTTACCCTCTGATTGAAATGTCGGGAAAAAATATATCATGCGGATTGCGGATAAATCCCGAATATTCGGAGGTAGGAACCGATTTATACAATCCTTGCGCTCCCGGTTCCCGTCTGGGTATAACAGTTGATAATCTTGGCGAAAAGCTTCCGCAAGGAATAGAAGGACTTCATTTTCACACTTTATGCGAATCGACATCTTACGATTTGAGGAAAACACTTGAAATTGTAGAGTTTCATTTCGGGCATCTGCTGGAGCAGGCAAAGTGGCTGAATATGGGCGGTGGACATCTTATGACGGAAAATGATTATAATACGGAACACCTTATTACGCTGTTGAAATCATTCAAGTCAAGATATCCGCACCTTAAAGTAATACTTGAACCCGGAAGCGCGTTTGCATGGCAAACGGGATACCTGCTCACGACTGTAGTTGACATAGTGGAAAACAATGGAATCAAAACAGCTATTATTGACGCTTCTTTTTCATGCCATATGCCCGATTGTTTGGAGATGCCATATAAACCTGTAATCAGAGATGCTGAAGAATTTTCGGAAAAACAAGGTGTTTCGGATATATCGCAAAACATTTACCGCATTGGCGGAAACAGCTGCCTCAGCGGTGATTTCATGGGCGACTGGTCATTCAAAAAGCCCCTCGAAGTAGGTGATAAGATAATCTTTGAGGATATGATACACTACACAACAGTAAAAACAACGATGTTCAACGGTATCCCGCATCCTTCAATAGCCGTTGTCCGGCAGGACGGAACAGCGGAAATATACCGCACTTTCACCTACGAAGATTACAAAAACAGAATGGACTAACATGATTGCCCAATTTGCCAAAGCATACAAAATGGGTAAACGAGAAGCGTATATCTATTTACGTAAATACGGAGGTTTGCGATGAAAGTATATATCCTTATTTTTTTCTATGCATTAAAATTATTAAGTCGTTACTGCTGTCATCAATCCGGGAAAGCAGTTCTTTTAGTTGCTGAGATGGGGTATATTCACCGATACTGACCTTTTCCAACAATTCTTCCGTTTCAGTAAAATTCATATAATAGTCATCCGAAGCCCAACGTGGCCAAATGGGAGGACCGCCCTGAATATCGTCAGTAAAACCTATTCCATTTTTATCTTTGACAGCAAAACTTCTTTTTTTATCTTTGTCATATACCATATTTTTGTACGCTCCAAAATCTCTCCCGGNCTTANNATATGCTCGCCAATTAGNCAAAAGAAAAAAATGATGATCGCCTTCAACCATGGAACATACGCTCCAATATCTGTCATAATGCTTTTGATATGTTTCAAAAGAAGAATACCACGGTTCATATTCAAACGGCATTTTATATTTTCCCATATCTATAAAAGCATACGGTTTCGNTGANATNCCGGATATTCTCCATATNGTGTCATTGGACAAATCTCCTTTGAAGTATAATAAGTCTTTTTCGTGATAGAAAAAATTCACTTGCGGATGACCATGATAAAGTGTATTGTCAGACTTAATAATTCCATACAGGGAATTATGTATGTATGCGAGGGTATCTTCTCCTGCCTGTAAAGAAATTGCTACAGCTTTATACTTTGTATTTGCAGATGAAACCAACTCTCCAATCCATAACATGGTATCCGAAATTCCAATGTAAGGGATGAAATTTTCTTTTTTGATGTTGCGTAAAAAATTTCCTTCGAAATCAAAAAACAGAAATTGATGTGAGTCTGCAATCACTATTTCTTTTCTGTTTCTATCAACTTCTATTGAAGCTGAAATAGAGTATTCACCGGGACCTTGGCCGCGGGCACCGATTTGTCGGATAAACTGTCCGTTTTTATGAAAAAGATAATTATTATAGCGTGCATTGATAATAAGGTATTCATCAACCTGTATTATATTCCATATTCTTGTAATAACAATATCATCCGGCGTTTTCAGCTCAATGTATTCTACATTATCGGCTATCTCTGAAATAAACATTTGTTGTTCCGTATCGAAGCCCTGTTCAAAATCAATGGTGTAGATTTCGGAGGATTCGTTCACGTTTTTCCCTGACTGAGAATTGCATCCTGCAAAGATGAAGCAAGTCGTAATAAAAAAAAGAAAATATTCGTGTCTCATGGTATTGTTTATATAAATAATTCTTATCTTTTTATAGTCTTACATGGCACAAGTTTGGTTTCCCTATTACGGATTAATAACCGTTCAGTTTTTTCGCATTCGCGTACTGATGTTACTCCAACTTCCCATATCTGGTTTATATTGTAATGTTGTAATCGTTCTGCTATATTAATTATCGTATTCTGACTATGAGAATCATTGATTATGACTTTAATCAAGAACGATTCTTTTGCAAATATACTTAATATTTTAGGATCTTCCGGAATATTCCGGAAATTTACAATAAATGTTTTTAAAAAATTCATATTTTCAAGGACATCAAACAGTTTGCTTAATTCCGGATACAGAAATGGGTTTCCTCCGGTAGTCCTTAAACCGATTGATTCCGCCGCATCGCTGATTCCCAACATAGAAACACCACTACGTGTAATAAACGAACGCTCACGAAGACTTGTCGGACCACAGTCCATCGCATATAATTGAGCGTAATGGGGAAACATATTTACAGTGTAAAAAGGATACTTTTATTTTAAATTTACGATAACCATAACAGGGTTATCATCGGGGTCTAGTTTCTGAACCATTTGGTTAAAACGATTGATTGCATATATAGATCCTTTTGGCTTAATAATATTACCTTTATGCTCTTTTAATAAATATGCATCGTAAAAAGCAATAAATTGTTTGTTATTTTGATACTGTGGTAAAAAATCAGGACCTCCATCATAATCATTTGGAATTCCGACTGATGAAGGAAAATGCATAAACTTATAGTCACTTTTATTGAAATAACCATGATAACTTGCTCCTTGATAACTGTATGAAATTAATAAGTTTTCTTTTGTTTCAAAAATGTATGAAACTACAAGCCTGTTTGTTGCTTCACGCATAAAAATGTCCGCATCACTTCTAATATCCACTGTGAGTTTGCGTTTTCCGGCATCAATGATATATTTTGGAATAAATGAAAAATCACTATTTATCATAAATAGTGTATCATTTAACAAATTTTCCCTGACATGCATTTGATCATTATAGACATATTCAGAAAATAGCTCACCGATACCTACAAATGTAGCCCCCTGCATTGTAAATTTAACAGGTTTTATTTGCTGAGTAATAATGTTTAACTCACTATCCAATACAGTATATGTGTATGGTATGTTACCATCATTTGCTCTTTTCATAATAATATGATTATTATGAAAACGATTTGACCTTGAACTCAGAAACAACTTTTTACCATCAAATTGTATGGATTTTTTAACGCGACCTTTCATATCATAATATAATAATAATTTCTTGTAACTGTCATATAAAATCACATTATTATTTTTTTCATCAATATGAAACAAAGAAGCATGAAAGTACTCACCCGGCCCTCCTCCAATATTTCCGATTTTTGAAATAAAACGTCCTGATTTACTAAATAAATAGCAAATACTCTTTTCTTGTATAAGGAGATATTTTTCTGAAAAAATATAATGCACTACTGTTCCTATTAAACAATCATCATTTGTTTCTAAAGGGATGTACTCTATGGATTCAACCATATCACTAAGGCTCAATTTACCTTCTTGAATGGAATTTGGATTAATGTCTATCTTGGTTTGACTAAAAATTGACATTTCAAAAACAAATAAAAAAAAAGTAATTCGAATAATAGTCGTGTTTTTCATATTATATGAAATACATAAAAGGATAAGCTGTGTAGATATTGTCTATCAATTTCATTATTTCCAAATTGCGCTTACTCTCGCCGCGATGCTCATAGTAGTTAGCCTTACATTCAATAAATAAAAAAAATGTTTTTTTTACATTGTTTCTATTTTTCTATCTTGCTAAATAACAATCACTGATTAAAAAATTCATCAAAACTAGGAGTTTGAGTTGTATCAAGAAGTACATTTCTGGAATTTATATCTATACTAATAATTATTCTTGAACGACAGAAACAGCCCAGACCTTCCTCTGAATTTAAATATTCAATCATTTCTACATGATTTTTCTTTAACAACATTTTTCGTTCGACATCATTGATTATATGGTACTGGTACTTAAATTCATCTATAGCTACAGAATCATTCCCATGCTCTTTTAAAAGATAACCAACAATGGTCTTACAACAGCCTTCAGTTGGTTTATCATTCTTTTTTTGAGCAAAAATCAATACTTTAATAAATAAAAGAATAATTAAAAAAAACACTATTTTCATTTTTTTCTTTTTCATAAAAAAGTGGATTTATTTAAAGTTTTTTTATCACCTCACAGATAAAATTTATCCAATAGAATTTATGAAGCAAAGATATAGTTGTTTTTTTTAAGAAAAAAATATTTTAAAAAAAAACTTGCAACATTTTGCATATTTCTGCAAATATAAATGATTTGCAGAAATATACCATACTATAACTATGCAAAACAGAACTAAATATAGACTTATTGAAGCTCGAAACAGAACCGGATATTCGCAAGAATATATGTCAAACGTTTTAGTTATGGATATATCTTCCTATAGTAGGAGGGAAAATGGACAAGTTAAAATTTCCGGTAAGGAATGGCAAAAAATGTCGGATATTTTAGAAGTACCATTAGAGGATATATATGAATCCGAGGAAAGCATGATTATGATTTTTAATGATAATTCGACCGGTAATGGTAATATCGTAACAAACAATGTTTCCATTGTGTACACAGCCGGACAGAATATGAGCTATAAATCATTCGGTATCTGAAATCGGGATAAATTTCAGCCAACATTAAGATACTGTTTAAATTTTGCTCGTTACATTTTTCAAAACTATTTTTCGTGTAGTTGCTTACTTTATGAAGCGATAATAGCGGGCTATTTGAGCTGAGTAAAGGGAGCAAATACACAAAAAGAGTGACGAAAAATAACGACTTTTTCATTTATAT
>JGI994J12354_10001630_pt1 | contig 22601 bp, 13 predicted proteins | sample IntmicLarv3ML3BL_FD_12354 | JGI IMG/M metagenome (IMG submission 12354) | reverse complement strand
GTCATGGCTTTGACCTCATTGGAATTTCACCACCCCCGGGATCTCCGCGGGCCGCCCCCATTGCGTGATTCTGTGGCTGGACGGAAGTATCATGATCACCGTTATTTGTCATCGCGTTCTGCTTTGAACCACAAAACAGTCGAAACAGAAGACACGGAACCCTGAGAGAAATTCTCAAGGTTTGCATCTCCAGTTCCGGTCGCTTACCAAAGATTCGTCTGGCAATAACGGCAACGTATCTGCTGTATCGAATATTCTTTTGTCAAGCTTCAGTGAAGAGATCGTAAAAATACCCCTTCACTTTTACTTGGCAAAAAAATGGGGGCTTGACCGGATTTATTTTTGATTTTCCATAAACTTCCTCAATTTTAACAAAATTCTTCCTTTCCTATCATTAATTGTTGTCTGAGATGTGCCCAAAATTTCTGACCATTCGTATTCGCTTAATCCGTCAAAATACAGAGCTTGAATAAGTGCCTGTTCATCTTGGGAAAGGGTTTGCAACCCTTCCAGAAGCCTTTGCACCAAAATTTGCTGAATGACTGTTTCCTCAACATCTTCGCTCGCATCACCAATAGACTCTTCTCCCGAAAAACGCATATTGTTTTTTTGAGAAAAAATATCATGAAATGGTATCTTTGAAAACTCAGCGGCAATTGACTCCATGTACCGATGATGACGCAGATATTTCAGATAGGATCGATACTCTTTTTCAGGCACCTCCATAAGCATTCCATGAAACAGTAAAAATTTCCGGTTGATATATTCGGGATTCTTTTCCCTTCGTTGCTTAAGCTCTCGGTATGTAATTTCAGTGTAACTGCCGTTTTCAAAAACAAAGCATTTTGAATTGTCATTCATTTTTGTTCCTCCAATTTGTAATTTGAAAATTGACAAATTACAAATTGGAGGGGATCGGCACTTTACAAAAGTGAATCGGCGTTTATATTTTTTTGAAAACATAAAAAGGTCAGATCCACCCTTGCGTAAAACAAGGGTGGATCTGACCCATAAAAAAGGATAAAAACTACAGAGGAATAATAAAATATTGACTTCTTCCAATAGGTATTAAATTGTTAAAGATGCACATCACCCCTTGATTGCCTATTTGTTACGTTTGTTTTATACCAATTATGCTAAGAACCATCGTCACAATTCTTTTGAAAATAAAAATGTCCTCCTGAAATGTTGCTTTTTAAAGGGTTTAACCCTCTACTATAAACAACACTTCAGAAAGACATTAGGGGACAAGATTTACCAAATTATTTTATTTTTTCGATTCTGACAATGAAGCGCCTCCCCGTAGCAAGACTACGGGGTATCGCGCCCTGAGTTACAAGTCTGCGGCAGAGACCGCGGGGAATTAGACCCTATTTGAGATTAAAACGGTTTTCTACATTGAAGTAATTCGAACGAATATGCGGGTCCTTCCGTAGTGACAACCGCGACTGCTAAAGCAACAACAATCACAACTGCAATTGCCCAGTGATACCAATCTTCTCCGGTTGCATCGGTAGCATTCACCTGATTATTACTGCAATACGCAAACAGGTTATACTCACTGTTCCCCGAAATGAGGAATAGACGGAACTTCGCATTGTTTGGCATTTCGCCGGAGAATTGTAAATGGATACCCCTGAGCTAATTAATTTGTTTCATAATTATCAATCAATATCTTTAGGTATTGCCTGATAAAAAGGCCTGAATGATTTGCAAAGAACACCCCAAGAAACGATGAAGTGAAGACCAATCCCATCCAAATGATAAATTGTTGCATTTCTGCAGATGTAAAATCTTGTGGGTTTTTATCACCCAACAATACAATGCTAACTCCCAATAAAACAAACGCAATCACCATAAAAACGATGCCGAGAAATATGTTGAACTGGCGCTTTCTTTTGTATTGGTAGACTTCATCGCCTTTCAAACACTCCTTGAAATCTTTTTTAATATGTGACAGCATTTTCAATTGTAGTTTTGTAAACTTCTTTTTGTATTCATTTGATTTTGGATTCAAGCTTTTTAATTCTCTGATCTCAACATCATTGCGCTGTAAAAAATCTCTATTCATATGTATGACCCTTCCTTTCGCTACGTTCAAGGAACAAACGAGATATGAAACCAAAGCACCTTAAACGCAGAATGATTGAATTTGTTTACAAAATCTGCCGCTGGATCGATGCCCACAAGTCCTTTTCAGTAGTGTGTTTGGTGATTTGCGGACAAGGGTTAAGGGGTTATCCCGTCGCTATCAATAAAGTAGCGGCGGGATAACAGATCATAAAAAATCTACATCTTTTGACCCTAAGATTTTTAAGAAATAATTCAGGTCTTCAATAAATTCATCTCTATTTTCGTTAAAATCAATAATCGATTTACTTAAGCGGGAAACCATCCACGACATTGCTAATTCATATTAATCTCTCCAAAAGTTTGGTCAATTACAAAGCCTACATCCTTCGCAATGTCAACTATTGTAGCAATATCTTGATTGCTTTTTGAATAAAAAGTCAGTGAATTTCCTTCTGTCCAGTAGTCAGAAACGAGAAATGTTAAACGACCCATAGCATAAAGACAATCAAACATATCTTTATAACTATTGTGATCTATAATATTATGGAGGGGATTTAATTCTCTGCTAACAAAAACAAAAGTGCCCTCGTGATACATCGGCATGTTTTCCGCCTCAAAGCCATTCAGTAACGCGTATGCATACCGGTGATTGTCACTCAAATAGTAATCATTGGATTTATTCTCTATTTTGAACTCTTTATACTTTTTCCAACTTCCCAAATGTCTTTCAACCGCCGTAAAGGCAAAATCTTTAGTTTCTTCAATAACAAAATAAAGGTTTGCTTTTTCTCGATCTAAATAAGCACTTATGATTTTATTATATGCTTCTGCACTTTCTTTCTTGAAAACAGATAAATTATTCACAATCCACGCAAACCCGCTTTCATCATTAGCACCTGAAGACAGTGTAACACATGGAAGCTTTTTTAAATGATGTACATTGTAATTAATTTCTTTATCATAATACAATTTTTATTTGCCTCCTTCTATGTCGCTTTATTGCTGGTTGTAGAACAAAAATTAAGTTGTTTCGGGCCTTCCTGACTGACCGGTTCGCAACCCCCACCTTAATGTGTGCGGCACATAAAAGGTTGTTTTTGTACAATCAGCAAAGCCACATATACCGTGAGAGAGTGTGGCTTTGCTGATTGCGAAGGGAGCTTTATTAGAGCGTGTTCACACTATTTGAAATGTTCAGATTTTGAGTAAATTTTGCGCCCGACAAGAGAAAAATTTGCAGGAGTACGCTGCTTTTCCATTGTATTTAATCTGTTTGACCCTGTCAAGAGAATCATACACCGGTTCCATGGTCTGTGTGTTGCCGTAGGTTGTCTTTTTCAGCAGGCCGGTGTGTTGTAGGGAAAAGAACCCGTGCTATCTCGAAAGATAACACGGGTTCTTTCCCGACAATCTTGTTGTTCCGACTTGACTGTTTAAACTTGTTTATTTCTTTTTTTTATGCCTTTAGTGATCCAAGGGCCTTTCAATGCAATGCTTTTTTACAATTTCCAAAATATCACTATATATTTCTTTGTTGCGAAAACCCATCCACAGGACATCACTGTCGTGTATTGAAAGATATACCTCTGCCATCTTCTCTATTGCATTAACAATCTTTTTTCTTGAAGTTCCGTTTAAATGTCCCCTAAAAACTGTTTCGAAATCAATTGACTTATCAACAGCAAAATATTCCATATCAATCGATCCCATAGCATACAATTCCTTAAAATATGCATAATCCACTTTAGGGTCCAATATCCTGTGTTGTTCCCGAATTTCCTTTTCCTCATATTCTTTAAATGTAATTAAATCATCATCTAAATTATATAAATACAAATATTTTTTGGGAAACGCAGAAATTTCCATAGAACTAACAAATTCTTCACCATATTTATGCTTTGTCGTTGAAAAATCATAAAGTGCATATCTATTAGCCAGATAGGTATTAATCTCACAAAACAGCTTATATTTAATTATGTCTTCTCGGCCTCGCTTTTTGGGCAATTTAACTGATACTGTAATGCTGTCAGGCGTTAAGTAATAGTAGTTTATCATAAAATCTCCTTTCTAAATATGGTGTAGTTTACCAGTCTCTATTTGGGAAATGCCAAGGTGAGCTGTGTAGGTATGCAGTACCTTTATATCCTGCCTTCTGATATATCCATCTATTTACTTGAAGATGCCGATAAGGATGTCCGTGGCCTTCCTTATGCGCTGAATGGAATTCGAACGAATATGCAGGACCTTTGGTTGTCTTATATCTAATGCCAGGAAATCCTGTCTTTGCTCTTACACCGGTTATCCTCCCAATTTCTACCCTTGGAGCTATATGAAGCGCCCCGCCTGTTAAACCGCCAATTGCATAATCAGTCGCCATTGCTTTTGCGCTAAACACATAATTAAGTTGACTGCTAGCCGATGCATTTGAGTTATAAGCCGAATTGTATACAGCCCTTGACCCTATACCACCGGCAACAGAAGAGGTTCCTCCGATTACAATGGCTTGACCCAGTGAAACGGATGTTGCTGTTAATGCGCTGGCTCCTGTTCCTGCTGCCATTCCGGATAGGGCTCCTCCAACGCCGCCGCCTAGAGCGCCGCCTACTCCGCCCGCAAGAGCGCTGATGCCTACTTGTCCCCAGTTAACTGTTCCGCTAGTAGCTTGTTGCGTTATCGCGGAGCTTGCCGCTCCTACCACCGCTCCTACAATAAAGCCGACAATAATACAGGTTAGAATAAACTCGCCATTAGAGTCAAGGTTGTTCACCGGATTATTACTGCAATACGCAAACAGGTTATACTCCGAGTTCCCCGTATTTCCCGCAATGCTGTCCGCATTAATAAACCTTCCGACCTCCGGATCATAATACCTTGCTTGCAGATAATACAGCCCCGTCTCCGTGTCATAGTAATAGCTCCGATACCGAATCGGATTCACCATGCCAATGTGGCTCGCGCTGGTGACATTGGCGCCGCTCTCATTTTTAATCGAGACCAGCTTACCCCAGCTGTCGTAGACATACCGCGCGACAATATGCCCGGTCGAATTCATGATGCCCGTGACGTCGCCCTGCAGGTTCTTAGTGTACATATACTTGGTGGAGTTAGAGCCGTACGTGAACCCGGAGACCTCGCCCGTCGCGTCATAGACGAAGATCATGCGGTTACTGGCGCTTCCGTTTTCCTGACATAGAAGCTTTCTGCCTTCCCAGATATAGTTGAGCTGTTTGGCATTGCCGATCTTTTTGCTGGTGCGCAGACCGTCGGCGTTGTACTTATAGACCGATTTCACGCCTCCCTTGGTCAGCGTGGACAGCCGCCGCCCCTGCGTCCAGGTCATTTTCATGCCGAGGTAATTGGTCGGGTTGCCGATTTTGTCATAGGTAATCGACTGGCCGTCATAGGTTTTCAGCCTGTCCTTCCACACCGGATCGTAGGTATATTTAATCGTTTTTCGAAGCGTAGGCATATTCGTCGTGACATAACTGCCATTCGCAGCGCGCATCCATTTGTAATCATAGACTTTCTTTTGGAGGATATTGCCGCCCGCGTCATACCGGTATTCAACGTTTTGACCCGTTATGGAATTCATTTCTACGATCAGCTGTCCCTGCGGATCGTAGTCATATCCAATTTTGCTCGTGCCATCCTTGTGCGTTGAAATATTACCGGCCTTGTCGTATTCATAGGTATACGTCTGATTGGTATTGTAGGGGTTGTCATTCCCGCCGATCAGGAAGTTGTTTTTTGCCTCCGACACAAGACCGGTCGTGTTGCAGCCGTTTTTGCCCGAGCCTGGAACAAAATCATACACCGTCTTGATTTTCACTTCTTTGTTGCCTGTGCCGGTCGCCTGCGCGCGGGATTTTACTCGGCCGATACCGTCATAAAGGCGGGTGATCTTCATCCAGCCGTTGGCCGTAATGTCGCCGATTCGGTTGTCCTTACCAAACGAATAGGTGCTGGTAAAGCTCTTTCCGGCAACTGTGTATTTTGCCGTCTTGACATTCCCTTTTTCGTCATACGAATACCGCATTATGTCGCCGTTGCCGGACTGCACCGAGGAAAGACGTTGAGCCAGGTCGTAGTTGTACCGATAGCTGCGCCCCGATACGCCGTCTTTGTGGTAGCCCACAAGACCATAGTTATTGTACGCCCAGGAGTACGCTGCTTTTCCATTGTATTTAATCTGTTTGACCCTGTCAAGAGAATCGTATACCGGTTCCATGGTCTGTGTGTTGCCGTAGGTTGTCTTTTTCAGCAGGCCGGTGTTGTTGTCATAGGCGTTCGTGGAAAGAGTCGCCGTGCCCACCTTTGTGGAAACGGGGCGGCCAAAGGTGTCGTAGGTGTAATTGTACGTGAATCCGTTGTGCTTGACCTGCGTGACGCGGTCGTCATTATAGACAAACGCGTTGGACACTGTTTTTTGGGTTGCCGCGCTTCCGACCATCGCCTTACCGGATACCGAGAGCAGGTGATCGTTTTTTGTGTCATATTGGTTGGTCGTTACGCTGCTTTTGGGATCCTTTGTACTGGTCAGAGTGCCCGTCGAGCTGTTATATGTAACCGTCGTTTTAAGATTCCGGGCATCGGTTGAGGAAGCTGGATAGTTTCCGTTTGCGGTATAGGAAGATGAGACTCGAATATTGGGATCTCCGCTATTTCCCGCTTTTGTCGTAATTCGTGTTGCAAGTACGTTGCCGTACGCGTCATAGGCGTAGGATTGTTTTACACCCGCGGCAGAAATTTCCGTCTCAATATGGTTTTTCTGCGTATAGGTATATGTGGACGTCTCCACTATTTTACTGCCTTTTTTAGTTTCGATCTTGGTAACGTTCGGGCCGTCATACGTGTATTTTACGCCCTGCCCGTTTGCGCCCTTTGTATTGACCAGTTTGCCGTCCTTATCATATTCATACTTCGTCTCAAACTCCGATTGATATAGATGGATGTCCTTGAAATAGGCGACATTGTGATTGTATTTGAAAACCGCGCGTATTTCAATCCGTGTGAATTTCTGGGGCGATTTTGCACTGCCCGCCACATACTGCCACTCCTTGCAGTAGGCTGAAAAGGGCAGGTACGTCCATGCTGAGTTTTTTGCCGGGGTGACACTGGTGTCCTGGAACTGAACCATAAAACCGAAGATGGCATTGCTATCCGGCTTTTTCTCATCCGTTCCCTGGGGAAAGGCGTACGCGCGCCCCCATCCGCCGAAGCATACCGTTTCACCCGCTTTTCCTTCGCTGTTCACATACTGCCTAATATATCGGCTTTGGTTAACATTTCCTTTGATTTGCATACAGGTCTTGTTGTAAACAAAACAATTGGGGTCCAGATTGTCGCTTCCTGTCCATCCTACAGGAACTGCTCTCTGTGTATCAGTGTCTTGATCCAGCGATGGATTGATCAGCATGTTGTAGCTGCTGGCTACCGCTCCCTCTTCCACCTGCATACAATCAAAATAGGCGACGCCCTTCGCTTTTAAGAGACCTACACGGACAACCAAATATGCCGAAGAGTTTTTACCCGTGGTCACGGTCACGGAAACACGCTGCCAGCCACATGTGTTCTGTATGGGGGTAGAATGTGCAACCGACGTGTTGCCTTTGCTGTCTTTATAGGAAACGCTGAGTACCGCACCGTTGGTAGCAAGCTTGGAGGAAAAGGCTATACTCTCGACTTTCACATAGGCGGAGAAGGTATATGTTTTTCCCGGCCGCACATGGGGGGAGACAGTCTGATAATAGGAAAGCTCGCCGGTGTACCCGGTTGATTTTACTTTGAGCGACTGTTTCCCCATCATATGGTTCTTATTATCTACAGAAACAGTCCCCTTTGGTGCACCATCCCTTCTTTCCGTCCAGTTCTGGGATATGCTTTTTTCCACACTGTGGTTGTCCAAAAGGTTGTTGGCAAACCTCTGCATTTCCGACGAAAACTTGAGCGTATTGTTTTTGTTGCCCTTGTCGTTGTAGGCGCCGAATGTGCCATTGCCCGCATTGTCACGCACACTCACCGTCCGACCGGCTGTATCGAACATATATGTGTATGTTTTTCCGGTTTTGTCTTTTACTCTGGTGTTGCCGGAGTTGTATACGAAGGACAGCCTGGTACCGGTCTGGTTGTTGTCGCTTTTTTCGGTGAGCGAGGAAACACGATAGGGCATTTGGCCAAAATAGCCGATGTCCACCCCGGTGCCATCAATCGCCTGAATCCCCCGGATAGCGGTATTGCTTCCGTTATAAGTGAATCGGGTTTTCTTGCCATCCGGGTAGGTGATTTCGGTCAGGCGGCCTGAACTATACTCGTAGGTGGTTTTGCGCCCGGCAGGATCTTTGATCGCGGTTAAATCATTGCCGGTATATTCGAAGGATACCCTTCTTCCGGCAGGATCATCTATATAGGTAATTCTGCCGTCCGAATAATTAATGGTTTGCCTGTTGCCGTCCGTGTCGACAAAGGCGACTAAATTCCCGTTGGCGTCATATTCCTTGCAACCCGTTGCTGCGGTGGTATTATTGGCTTTTTCTACTTTTTCTTCCAGCTTGTATTTGGGAGAACTTGATCTGACCGTCAACTCCAGTTTGTCGTTGTTTTCATTGACATAAACATTTGAGCTGTTTTTCTTTTTCTTGTAATAGTGTGCGGTGCCGTCTCCGTCAATAATTTTATATTTAACGTTATCCTCATAGTCCTGTTTGGAAACATCGATAACTTGTTCCGTAACATTCAGCCGCCAGCCCTTGCCAAAGCTCATTTTGCTCGACAGCTTACTGTCCTTTTGACTGTTGTTAAACACATGACTGACCGAAATAGGAAGACGGTTACCCGTCATGGAGATGTCGTTGTGTACGTACACCATGTTTCCATTGTATAGATTCACGTTGACGTCGCCTGAACGGCCGAGAGATGTGGATTCGTATGACATGTGCCCTTCCAGGCCATCACCGCTGACAAAAAAGATTGATATCATCGGATTATATTTTTTTACGCCGAAATTTGTTGATACAAATTCAAAATAGCTTAAATTGTTATTCAAGGCACGGAGTTCCATCCCATAATTGGGGAAATTTCCTTCGTACCAGGACTTTACCAGTCTAGTAATGTCAAATACAGGACTACTTCCCGAGGAGGAGATTTTTGTTGTGGATTCCGCATTAACATCGGTTTTGGGCTTGGTGCCCCACTTCATCGTCTTCACTTTTTTTGACCAGTCATTGGTGACGCGGTAGACGGCAGCGTGCACCGGACTGCTGCCGCTGTACTTGGCTAAGCCCAGCCCGAGATAGGCACCCACAACCGTATCGGAGCTCTTAATAGCAGGAAGATCAAATTTTATGTAAGAACGCAAATTTCCCGCGCTACTTTCACGGCCAACACCAAAAAAGCCATTGTGATTTAAATTTTTTGTCGGCTTGCCCGACGCAACATAGGAGTTCTGAATGGACTTCTTGGATCGATCTGTGCGTATAGAGGGATCAATGACAATCGGGAACACACGCTCGGGTGCATTCATCCACGCCGCGTCGGCTTCCAGTGTGACCACTCCGTTCGACAGCGTCAGGGTAACTTCCTCGCTTGTTTCCCCGTCAGCATCAACCATAAACGTGGCATCCAGGGCATAGAGGGGTTCGGCATCGGGTTCCGAATCCTGTTCGAACAGGCCAACGGTTTGCGGATCCATCTGCCTTGCGGTTAATCCCTCCATGTCAAGGGGAAACTCATAATGATAGCTAGGCTGCGCACTTTTGACGACAATCAGCTCTTTGATCTCGTTTCCGATGAGAGTATATTCTATGTCCGTATCCTCGAAAACCTCTTCAAACTTGACAGAAGACTCCAGATGCACAAGCTCTTCAATTCCGGGTTCCTCTTGGTTCGGATCTTCTTCTTCACCCGCAACGTTTTCCGCGTCTACCTGCACACCTGCTAAATTTGCCTGTGTAAGCCCCATGGAAAAGCTTGTTCCATCTGTGGAAACGGTAAGCATATCCTGATCGGGGATTTTGCTGATTCGAATATTGTCCGCCCCGGCGGTATTTTCGTACCCGGTTGCATCTTCCTGAAGCGTATTGTCAATGTCTTTCCATTCGCCGTTCTCATCCTCGTAGTGAATCGAGATACCATACTGTTCCGCCGCAAAAACGCCATCCTCACGACGGAATATCTTTGCGCTCTCTTCACGCATTTCGGCCACTTCTTCGACCAGAGGAGATTCCTCCAAGACATCATCACCAATAGAGCCCTCAGCGACCAACATTGCTTCCCCCGTCTCAGGGTCCGTGGTTTCTTTGTTTGCAAGGGGCATATCAATCTCGGTCGGTCTCTCGGGCGTGATTGTTTCTATGGTTTCGTTTCCTGCGGAATCCTTGACGTACACTGTATACACTTGATCAAATTCACCGTCGAATTGATCTTCATCATTGTCAATATCAAGTACTGTACCAAAGAGCAGGAAAAAGAGACTTCCCCATTCGCCTTGTGCCCATTTGACTACACTGATTTCGCTCTTTGCATCAGTAATCTTGGTACTGATTGTCGGGTAATTCATGTCAAAGGCGTCACTCCAAAGTTCGATTTCCGGTTGCTCTCTGTCAATCAGAATCTCCGGAATTGTGACCTTGCACTCCGTTTGTTCGACTGACCCCATATCCTTTGCAATCACGTCTACATTTTCTTCGTACTCCGTAAAAGTCGTTGTATCTGTATTTTCCCATGTTACGCCGCCGTCAAAACTGTACTCCATATCTGTAGAGGTATTGTTTTGCCCTGTTAAGGTCACCTCAACATCTCCATTTGTCCATGTGTTCGGCGACTGGTCAACCTTCAGATAAAAATAATAGGGATCGGAGCAGTTTAAAAGATTGTCTCGAACCATCACATTGGGGGAGTTTCCAGGCTGATCAACCAGGCAGACATTCTCTTCCTGCCATGTTAAACCGCCGTCAAAGCTGTAATCTTTTACACCGCTGCCTTCATCGGTGGCGGTGACGATGTCAATGAGTTCTCCCTCCTCGTCCAACTTGCGTTCAACGCCCACAATCTCAGGCGGCGTGTTGTCAAATGGGATTTGAGGCACACGAATTTGGCATTGTTCTCCGTTTTGCGCCTTCGCAATAATGGTGACATCTTCCGCATCCTCAGCAAAATCCTTAAAGCTTACGCTCTGCCATGTGGCACTGTCGTCAAAGCTATATTCTGTGATCGGTGAAGTCCCGCAAGAGGCGTTGACATTCACGCGGATGGGAGAATTGCTCCATTCGGTCGAAGACAGCGTAAAACCGGTCATCATCGCAGAATAGGAAGCAACGTGTAAAAAATGATCGCGCACCTGAACCTGTAAAGAGATAGGCGGTTCATCAAAATGTTTTGTGTTTTCCTCCTGCCACGTCGCTCCATTGTCAAAACTATAGTCCTGAACGCCGCTCACCGAGTCGGATGCCTGCACCGCTATGGTAAGACCATTTTCTTCTTCGTCCAAAGTTGTTTCCGTGCCGGAAATTACGGGCGGAGCGTCATCGATGTTGTCCAGCGTAAAGGAAGTCTCAGCGGTTTCATCGTTAACATTTCTTGCCACAATTTCAATTTCTGCATTTTCCGAAAATGTTTTGCTGTTTGAGGTTTGCCAGGTTTGACCGCCGTCAAAGCTATAGTCCTGCATGGGAATTTCACCGCAGGAAGCCATGACCTCAACCATAACGGGGTCTTCTGTGGGTTCGCTGGGCGTTGTCACAATGTCCGAAATCTCAACTTGAGGCTCATCAAATTCAATAATTAATTGTATGTTCATGATTACGCCCAAATAATTGCCTCTGGCCACCAGTCCATAATTATTCTCGGACTCGTACCAGTCCGTTACAAGATTTGTAACATCAAACGAATAACCGGTCTGAATCAATACCTCTTCAGTTGCTAAAAATACATGCTCATCCTCAGGTTCTTCCGCAAAGGCAGGGCATCCGGTTAGAAAAATTCCAGAGATAGGACGCTCCCAGTCTTCTAAAATTTTATATACCGACAGACTTTCCACCAGGTCTCTATCGGCTGGATCATAATATCCGGCGCCAATTTGGGTCATATGCTCAGCTCTTGTAACAAATTTACCGTCCGGGATATCTGGAAGTTGATATTTCGTGAGTGCATCCAGATTTTCGATTCCTAAAACCCAAGCACGATAAGGTTCCGTACCGTAAAGAATCGTCGGATCAATCGTAATCGGATATACTCTGTTGTCATCCTGAAACCAGTCCATGTCGGGTAGATAGGTCAGAGAGTAGACACCTTCACTCTTCTTTTCCAACCGAACTTCAATTTTTTCGGAAATATCAGAATTTTCAGCGCTATCAAACATGTACGGCGCGGGCATCGTAAATTCGCTTTTTCCGTTTTTATTATAAAACGCGAGACTATTGTCTTTTAAAAGTTTTGCTGTCAAGCCAGGAGATTCAATCGTATATTCATATTTCTCTAATATGTGTGACGGATCCTTAATCACAATGGATTCCTTAACACCTTCAGGCAAAACATCATACTGAATGTCTATTTCTTCCAAGACATCAGCATAATTTACACTGGCGGTTGTTGGTTGAAGGTTAAATTTATCGCCTCTTGTATTTTGGATTTCCGGTTCTTGCAGAATTTCAGCGCTAGCAGGAGTTCCATTCATTTCTTTCATAAATTTAAAGGACACTGTATAATCCTTTGTGGAAATATCCACAGAAGTATCCTTTTCAAGTTCTGTCGGAAGTGTCACCTGAAACGCGTTGGCGGTATTGATCAGCACATCGTTATCTTTAGCGTCAGTGTCCTCAATCAACGTGTTATCAATATCCTGCCACTCGCCCTTAGCGTCTTTAAAATGCAGTGGTGTGGGAGATACCACTGCGATTTCGGCGGTTCCTTCTGTTTGATAATACTTTGTGAACTGCTCACGTTTTTCGCTCAGCTCGCGAACGATAGCCTGTTCCAAGATTGAACCTTCTGAAGGGGTGCTTCCGTCCATCTCCGACGTTGAATCCGATTGCGAAGGCATCGTGGTTGCGGACTCTGCACTGGCGCTTGTTTTTATCTCCGGCTCCACAGCCGAAGATGTGATGGGAAAGCATGTGAAAAGCATGGTGGCTGTCAAAATAGCCGCAATTAATTTCTGTACCGTTGTTCGTATATTTCTCATGTTTATGACCATTCCTTTCCGCTACGCGCCAAGACACAAAAGGGAAGTGAAACCGTTGACCTTTGCGGCGTAGCACGCTATAATAAATATAGATAGGGTCTTCTCCTCAATATCCCGTGTATGGATTTGAAGCATCAAATCCCTTATGCAGAGTTTATTCGATCCATTGGTCAATCGTGTCTGCATCCTGTTCCATGCCTGCTTCTATCCATAGTTCTACAACATCACTTTCATTGCCCGCGTCATCAACCGCTTTTACATAGACAGTGACATCTTTGTTTGCTGGGATTTCAAAGCTGACCGGGTCTGTGTCTTCGTCTTGGCTGGCCGGAATGTCTATCCAAGTGCCATTGTCAATTTTGTATTTAAAGAAGCACCCGTCATCAATTACGTCGTTTGGCTTGTTATCGCCTTGAGATATGATATAGACCATGCCGAAGTTTTCATAAATGATCGGTTCATTGGGTGGGAGATCATCATCGCTTGGAATATCAGGGCTGACGGTAAATGACTCATATGTCGCTACGTTTGTGGCCGTGTCCTTAACCTTTATGTTGATGGTTGTTTCGGTTGTGAACTCTTTTGAATTGCTTGTCCCATACGAGGTACCACCATTAAAGCTATACCCATTAATGCCCGAAGCCGCATCGCTAGCGGTAACCGTGACCGTAATTGCTCCGGTTTCAGGATTGGTTGTTTGTGTGACGTTGCTGATAACCGGAGGTGCTTTATCAATCTTGCTGACAACCACTGAAACGGTGGTCTCACTCGGATTGGTCGCTGCGTCAGTGGCATAAATTTCCACAGTTTTATTACTTGTGACTTTATGAGTTTTTGTTGTGGATGAGGCTCCGTTGTAATAATATTTTGAGACTCCACTTCCCGTATCCGTAGCATTCACAGTCAACGTCACATCCTGATTCGTCCATGTCGTTGGATTGCCTGTTACACTTACAATTTTTGGTTTTGTTAAATCAACCTTACTGATGGTAACCGTAACTGATTTAGCATTTCCTGCCTTATCCCGTATTTTAGCATAAACGGTGGCATTTGCGTATTCACCGGAAGTTTTTGAGGTCCCCCAGCTATTGGTTGATGAGGTGGAAAAGCTGTAGGGGGTATCGTGCAATCCGGAGGCGCTGTCAGCAGCACCATTGATTGTTAACTTAACTTTTTTATTGGTCCATTCCGTCGGATTCCCGGAAATGCTTGTGTAAGTCGGTGCTGTTGTATCCTCAGTATAGCTTATTTTTCCATAAGGACGGTAGCCGGTCGTGGTATGCCGAATGGAAGCGAATGCCCGCCATACGGCATTGCTTGAGGTCTCGTTCTGGGCGATCAGTTTATATCCCCGATGCGTCACTTCACTATTGACCCAGCTTTGCACATCTGATTTAATATTAAAGGCGTACCAATATGGACTGTTGGAAACGTCAGTAGACGCGCTGTTGATATTTTTTGTGCTCAAGGCTGCACCATGTGTCGGCTGGGTATTCCATGTAACCGTCGTATTGTTCCAGCTTTCCTTGATTCTATGGATTCCGACGTTGGCTGTATCGGTTCTACCTGTAGTTTCGCGCAAATAATAGTACGCGCTGTTGACAGTGGCGTAATCAGGGATTGACGGGGTGGAGAACATAAACAAGGCTCGTCCAATGCCTTGCGTACTGTCATAACCCACACAGTTTGTAATATTGCGATGATTGTCCGTGGCTTTCTTTGAGTACAAAGCAGCGTCAGCTCCCGTAGTAGTGCTTACCGTGGGATCAATGGTAACCGGATAGACCGTTGTGAGAGAGGTAAGCCAATCCTCTGAGACCGTAACCGTCAGAAGATATGTGCCGTCATCCTGCGCCGTCAACGCATACTCACAGTCCTCAGTATAATGCACTGATTCTGTAAGTCCAGCATCCTCATGTGAATCATAAGCAAACAGGGGAAGCAAGGTGTTGATTGTTGCTCCACTTTCCTGATCCTTGATTTCCACAGTTTTTCCATCGATCAGTGTCGCATTGTCTCCGTTCGTATTCAGGATAAAGTCAAAGGTATTCACGCCGGTATATTCATCCAGCACAATGTTTTCTTTTAGTCCGTTCAGCTGAGGTATATACTCAACTCGTGTTCCTTCACCGAAAACCCCTTCATAAACAAAGGCATCTTCTGTCTGATCATCAAGACTGGTAATTTCTTTTGTCGCACCCTCTTGTTTTTCTGATTCGTCCGACTGGATTGGGGTCAGCGTCAGTTCATTCTCATCCGACTTAATCTTAATACCGGTATCCACATCGGCGGAGAAATTGATGTCAATATCATTTTCTCCATTCGTGTAGTCGTATCCTTCCCCAACAGCACCGGTGTCGTCCTGTTCCTTGATGCTTGTTTCCTTGAATTTGATTTCTCCATCTTCATCCTCATATTTGATGGGTTCTGAGAAAAAATACAGATCAACTGAACCATCATTTTTTTCCACAGCCAGCTCATTTAATCCGACTTCTTGATCTTCATAAATACCAATGGCGTTACTTGTGTCCACTTTGTCTTTGAGGAAAGTGGATAATTGCTCCTCCAGTGTGACTTCTTCAATCGGTGGAGGTAGTTCAGAGACTTGGTTTGATGCCGCAACATGGATCAACTCAGTCCCTGTCCATATCAGCATGATACAGAGAATGAGTGCCGTTAATTTACTGGTGATTTTCCAGGATTTGTATTTGCTCATTTTTGTTTTCCCCCCGTTTTTTATTTTTGATTCAGTTAATTATTCGACATAAATCCAGGGTTAATAGGTAACTGTTTTGCTATATGCAACGACATTTTCCGAATTTGATCCGCTCCATGCATAGTAAGAAGCCTTGACCCTGTACTGATATCCCTTGGCAAGACCACTTTTCGTTTTTTGCAAGGTTCCTTTGTAGGAATTGAAGAGTTGATACCAGCTTCCGCCGCTGACGGTACTCCACGCACCGTTTTTGTATTGCTGTAGGTACAGATAGATTTCGACCTTTGTCGTTGTTCCCTGATAGCCCGTGATCTTCCCTGTGCAGATGGCGGTTCCGGAGGAAGATATGCTAAGACGAGTATCCGTTGCTGATGTATACGACCATTTAGTTACACCCTCTGTTTTCTTAGATTCACCTCCATTCGCACTCACCGAAAACGACGCAAACGTAAAAAGACCCACCACGCAAAGAATCATTGCCACGATTTTTTTGAACATAAAAATGCCCTCCTAAAATGTTATTTTCGAAAGCTTTTTAGCCCTCTACCATAAATAACACTTGAGAAAGACATTTGGGGACAAGATTTTCCAGTTTTTTTAAATTTTATTGAAAAAATGATAAAATATCGGAAAACATGCCCTTTATTTTTGAATTGTAACGGCAAATCAAATTCTTATTTTACTGATTCTGCCATTAAGACGATTTCCTCCTTCGAAATCGACCCCAAAATGTGATATCCATAAGTTCCGTCTGTCCAAATTAATTGCTGAATCCCCTTATTGGAAAAATATTTTGCTTCATACACACCAACGAATATATTTTCGATTATTCCATCTTCTGTATCAACACCTAAATTTGTGGGTTCGATTGTATATTGATTAAAAATCAAATCGTTTTGTTCTTCATTCTTGTATATGATTTCAATAGAATCCCCCAAAGTTACCTCTTCACTTAACGTATAACCGTCAGGGATATATGCTGGGAAATGACTAACTTCAATTGTTTGGGGTATTAATTCAGTCTCTTCATCAACTTGGAACACAATGTTCGTAAATTCATGAAAAATTCGTGTAAAGAATTGTACAACCGGCTTACGCAATGCATCGACGCTAAAGGTGGTGATGGTCATTAATGTGAAAACAGTCACAGCAACAATAGCTACCCGCTTTGCAGCTGTATTGATCATACTAAAATAACTTTTACTGCTGTTGGACAATGTCCAGTTCATTTTTCTTTCAAACTTTTCGGAAAACACATGCGGGCTTTCTTGTGCCGCTTTATATAAGTCGTCTAATTCTTCTTTTTCTATCCTGTGAATCGCTTTTTTTAAATTCAAATCAAAGGACGGATTATCGTTGTACATGAAGTGTAACCTCCTTTTCAAGCAATACAATGAGTTGAGCTTTTCCGCGTTGAATGCGTTTTTTTGCTGCTTCTCTCGATATTTTAAGAATTTTTGCGATTTGCATGGCGCTCATATCGTGTCCGACGGACATCATTACGGCATCTCGATAAAGAGAAGGAAGTTCTTTTATTTTTTCCATAATTTTTTCAACATTAATATTTGCCAAGGCCTCATCTGCCGTAGAAACGTCGTCTGCAATTTCAGCAATCAATTCTAATGGAATATATTCGCGATATTTGCTCCCCTTTTTGGTGTTTAAAGATATGTGTCTAACGATAATAACACTTAAGGAAGCGATTTGGGGACAGGTTTGATATTTTATTGTTTCCCAAATCTCAATCAATTTCAAAATAGCCTGATGAACAGCGTCCTCCGCCGGTTCATTTTTTTGCAGGATCTTATAGGCAGTGTAGTACATGATTTGCCGGTTTTCTTGATAGAACTTTTCAAACTTTTGCTTGTCTTGTTCGGTTTCAAGCATCATTAAATACAGCGATAGCATAAATGAAATGGCTCCTTTACTCAATAAAAAGGGTCTATATTTTTTGTGATTTATTCTATCATATTTTTCCCTCAAAAGCAATTTCATTTTTTTGGGCTACGATGACAAAAACCTTTCAACCCCAGAAAAAAACATCAATTTCCCGTTTTATCCACTTTCTTTGATACCATAAAATCTGTCTTTTTTTCTTTCTGTAGATAAAAGAATACTTCACTTGGAGAGTTCACCTTCTATGGTCACCATGACCATAGCCATTAGACTCCGAACAGACGCAGTGTTTTCCTGGCGGCCAGATCTGTATTTTTTAAGCGGCATCTTCCGTCGCTTTATTCCCGCACGGATATTAATCCCCCGTCAGCGTATACAGCGTAGATGATTTCGCGCCATTTGCCCGAAACCGATGCTCCATTTCCAGAAATCCCTCCCTGCGCAGATCTTCCATGGCTCGCTGCACCGTCTTCAGGGACAGCTTGGTCTCAAAGGATACGGTTCGCAGGGAGGGATAGCATTGTCCGGCCTGGCTGCAATGCGATAGCAAGCACAGGTAAACGGTCAAAGCCCGGCTGGGCAGGTCTGACTGAAAAATTGTCAATCGTTTTTTCATGCCGGTCACCCTTTTGGATATCGGCGCGGCCGGTCGAACGGTTGTAGATTCATACTGCCTCCGGGCATAGGAAACGTATCCGAATCCTCTTCCTCCAGCTTGGTTTCCGGATATCGTCTCAGAATTTCCCGGATCAACTCCTCCTTGTTCGCGTACGCCACCCGGCGGTTTCCCTTGTCGGGTACCGCATACGGCTTTTCAAACTTGATTCCCCACTTAAAAAACAGCTTTAGCTTTACGATTATCGGATGGGATCCGGTTTTCATGACGACAAACTGTCCCTTGGGCATAGACTTGAGTTCATCCGATGTCATGAGCGGGCGCTCCATCATTTGCAGAGACTGCGACGGATCGTTTTTTCCCCGGCTGACCGAACCGCTCTGTACCGTCCGGGTTCCCATCGCCCTGGACAACACTTCAGCCGACTGACTGTTCGGCGCGAAGCCGCCAAAGATGGTAAGCTGGGTATTGTCGGTGATGATTTCAGCACCCTCCTTTCCGTAATTCTGTTCGAGCTGGGCGAAGGATTGGATGATCGCAACAATGCTGATCCGGCGCGACCGGGACGCGGAGAACATCATCTCGGCCGATTCAATCTTGGGCAAGGTCCCGAATTCATCGAGATACATCATGACACGGTTTTTAAGCTTCCCGCTCTGTTCGTCGGCCACGGCCAAGATCTCCCGGTAGAGCTGCTGGAGGATCAGGCTGACCATGAAATATTTACTGGAATCCTCCTCCGGCATCACAATGAAGATGGCCGACTTTGTTTTACAAAACCGTTCCGCGTCGATGGCGGTATCGAAACAGAGAACCTGCTCAAGCTCCGAGTCCAGAAAGGTGTTGAGCCGGGACAAGGCTGTTGACATCACCGAGGACATGGCCTGCTCTGACGTGTTGATGGCCGCCCCTGCAAACCACCGCGCCTTATGTTCCTCCGGCAGCTTGTCCATGAGCAGCTGAAACTCTGTTTTGCCCTTCTTTTTGGAGGGCGCCAGCAGATCCTGAATGAGTTTGAACACCGATACAATATGTTTCTTTTCGACGGCGCTGAATTCTGCTAGCAACAGAATGGTCGCTGTCAGCAACCCTTCGGCGGCATCATAATGAGGTAAGCGGTCACTGCGCCTTTTCGTATTGCTACGATAGGTTTCAGCGCCACTCCCTCCAGAACCGTACGTACACCTCTCAGCGTATACGGCTCGCCATTCACCAGTCTAAGTAAAGTCAATTGTGGATTTTATCGTGACAATTTTTGCAAACAGCTAATGTTTTCCTGCGCATTTTCATCATCAGTATTTCCCATTCCGTATTACCTTTAAGCTCTTTTAACTTTTTTACATGGTGCATACGAATATCATCGGTTTTTGCTCCGCACCATTCGCATTTTCCACTTTTCAATCTGGCGGAAATGCTGTTGGAACGGTTATATTTCATATATCTCGGCAGGACATCAATATTAATACCCACTTCTTTTCTGCGCTTGAAACCTTGGTTGTAGAATTCACAGTATTTCAAGCCTTTCTTGGTCTGATAAGGAACGACAAATTTGCCGTCCTTTGAGTATTTATCAATAATTGCGCCCATAGTAGTCCTGTATTTACCCGCAAAGGTCTTGTACAGACTGTATTCCATGATATAATAAAACTTGTTTAATACCGACACATTGTTGGCCATGCAATAAAAGTTGTAAAGCCCTCTGATTTCAGAGTTGAATTTACTGATAATATCAATTTCAGGATTATTAATTAACTTGCCACGGTGTACAGCTTTCCAAATTTCCTTGTCATTTTCATCTTTTTGGATTTTCATAGCACCATATTCGAGAAGCTTATTCATCCATTTTTCTTTCGGCACATAGAGATTAACCCTGCCTTTATATTCACGTTTCAGAACTCTGTTTTTGTTGCGCTTCAAGCTGTTATTCCTTGATATTGTGATACCATAGCCCAAAAACCGTGCAAATTCCGAAGTGTGTGTAATCTTAGTTTTTTCTTCGGATAAGGTTAATTTGAGCTTTTCATCAAGAAACAGCTTGATATCTTCTTTGATTTTTTTGGCGTCTGATTCACTGCCGATTACACTGATAATAAAATCATCTGCATAACGGCAGTATTGGATTCGTTTATACTTGCTATCGCATTGCTTGTAATATGGAACGGTGAACATATCATTTTGCAGGAAGTTTAATTCCTTGCTCATTCGGGATTTTTCATCATCTGTAGCCGTATCCCAAATGTTATGATATTTCTTAGCAGTAGAATGATATTTTCCTCTTTTATGGGTGTACTCGCTGTTTGTGATTCTATGCTTGTTATCGCCTTTATCAAAGGATTTTTTGTAATCCTCAATAAATTCGTCAAGCAAATCCAGATAGATATTTGCGAGTATTGGACTTACACCACTGCCTTGAGGTGTTCCGGAATATGTGTGGTGGTATTCCCACTGCTCCATATATCCCGATTTTAGAAATTTCCATATCAATGCAATGAAATATTCGTCATCAATCCGCTTACGCAATGCGTTAATCAGCACATGATGGTCAAAACTGTCAAAACAGGCTTTTATATCACCCTCGATAAACCAGACAGCCCCTTTGAAGTTAATATCAATATGCTTCAAGGCAGTATGACAACTGCGTTTTGGTCTGAATCCATGTGAATTTTCTGAAAATGAACTCTCGAAAATGCTTTCTAAAATCATGCGGACAACTTCCTGAATCAACTTATCGCTTGCCGACGGTATACCGAGAGGCCGTTTTTTATCGCTGTTCTTTTTCTCGATATATTTTCGTCTTGCAGGATTCGGCTGATAACTGTGGTCTTTTAGGGACGAAATAATGGTATAAGTCCTGTCTCGCCCCATACCGTCAATCGTCTGTCCGTCTGTTCCCGCCGTCATATTACCTATGCTCTGATAAATGTTGTTATATGCAAGGTAATAAAATTCGGGATTGTAAAGATTTCTGTAAAGTCTTTGGAATCTGTACGATTTGTCGCCTGACTTTTCGCTTAGATTTCTTAATACTTCTACTGGATTTCTCAATGCCTCACGCACCTTTCCGTAAAAATTATTAGTAGGTGAACTGCTCTCCTTCGCCATGTGGTCGGCATTACCGCCTCGGACTACTACGAGAGCTGTGTTTCCATATCAGATTTTCAGCGGTCAACACCGCATAGCCATATATGGCATTCTGACTTAGGAAATCCCCGTTTAGATTTGTTTGGACTATAAGCATATCGTGTTGTCGGATATGACATTCATCATTTACCGTTTCTTACGGTTGGTGCGCACATTAATATCACGCAATTACACTTCTCTTATATGCAATCGCCATGTGCGGCGGCGTTTCAACTATCCTACGCCGTGGATAACGCTAAATCCTACCTCTGATTATCATTCAAGCAATTCAGCTTTTATCCTCATACACGATTTTTCATCTCGACACTTTGGCACTGGGCGTAACCCCAATCCTAAGTCGCAGCCTTGATAGTTTGGCTGACTTGTACCTTTCCCGACATGCTACACTCCCTGTCCGGTTTTCCTTTCAGATAAGTCGGGTGATGATAGGTTGCTTCCCACTTCGAAAAGAGCCTCCTTAACTCTTGATTTTTCGGTTAGCCTTGATATTTTTACCTACTGCTTGCTCAAGGCAGTGTCCATAACAAATCCGCGCAATACTGTCTGCCAAAGACAGCATTGCTTACGGGCGCACAAAAAACGCGTTTTGACCGAAGCTGGCCGAATCCATGCCGCTGAGAATGATGGTTTTGGCAATGATCTTCGCGTATTTTTCTGCTTTGGCTCTGCATCCCAGGTTGTCCGGATTATTTTGTGACAGCGCCATATATTTGTTGACCAGATGGAGCAGGTTGTTTCCGTCAGACTTGGTCGGGTTCCTCAGATCGATCACAGCGACGTTGTAACCGTAGTGATCTCTGGCGATGCCGCCGTAATTTCTAAACAAATCTCCCTTTGTGTCGGTGCAAACAAAGCTCATCCCGGACGCGCAGGCGTACTCCAAATTTGGATAGAGGAAATAGGCGGTTTTTCCGACACCCGCCGCGCCGATCATGAGCGCGTGGACATCCCCTTCATCCACCATGGCCGTCGTGTTAAGCTTC
>JGI994J12354_10001629_pt1 | contig 22604 bp, 16 predicted proteins | sample IntmicLarv3ML3BL_FD_12354 | JGI IMG/M metagenome (IMG submission 12354) | reverse complement strand
TTCCTTGATAATCCTTCCGCACATAGCCACCGCGTCCATATTGATTCCCGCTTTCGTGGACGCAATATTTATCGATGAACACACGTTTTGCGTGACGCTGAGAGCTTCGGGAATGGAATTAATCAAAGCCAAATCACTCGGCGTGAAACCCTTGTGAACCAATGTCGAAAATCCGCCGATAAAATTCACTCCGCAGGTATCTGCCGCTTTTTGTAAAACTTTCGCAAACGCCGTTAAATCAGCTGTTTTGCATGCCGCTGCCACAATCGAAATCGGTGTGACCGAAATTCGTTTATTGATAATGGGAATTCCGTATTGTTTTTCGATTTCATTTCCTACCTGCACCAAATTTTTCGCTTTTGAACAAATTTTTTCATAAATCTTTACGCATGCTTTGTCCATATCGCTGTCAATACAGTCAAGCAGCGAAATACCCATCGTAACAGTGCGAATGTCTAAATGTTCATTGGCAATCATATTTATGGTTTCCAGAATATCGCTGTCATTTATCATAAATTATCCTTTAATTTAAATCTTGTGCATCGCATTGAAAATATCTTCATGCATCGTTATCACCGACATGCCGATTGTGTTGCCCAATTCCGCCATTTTATCGACAAAATCATTGAATTTTATATTTAGTCCCGTTATATCCGCCATCATAATCATTGCAAATGTCCCGTCAAAAACTTTTTGTGTAATATCTAAAATATTAACGTTATATTCAAAACATTTATTGCTGACTTTCGCGATAATTCCGACCGTATCCTTGCCTATAACCGTTATTACTGCACGCATATTTTTCTCCGATTATTTTTTATAATTATACCACTTAAAAAGTGAGGCACTTTTTAAGCAACGATTCTTCAAATCGTTGACAATGCGGAGCATTGTTGGTATGTTGTTCATAGTTAATCCACAGCGGTTTTAGCCGCTTTACAAGCTTCGCTTGTAAATGAAAACTTACAATTTTCAAAGTGGTTTAACTATATTTTTTTCGTCAAGCATCGCCTTAACCTTAAGCGGAAGTCCGAATAAATTGATAAATCCTTCCGCGTCTTTTTGATTATAAACCTCGTCCGCTTCGAACGTCGCAATCGCTTCGTCATACAGCGAATAAGGACTCTTAACCCCCGCGTTCATGATGTTTCCTTTATATAATTTCAATTTTACTTCGCCTGTTACATTTTCCTGCGTTTTGTCCACAAACGCCGACATAGCTTCTCTCAGCGGCGTAAACCATTGACCGTTGTACACCAAGTCCGCGAAACGTCCGGAAATCTGCTGTTTGAAATGCAACGTTTCCTTATCCAAGCAAAGTGTTTCAAGTATTTCATGAGCGGCATAAAGAATGCTTCCGCCCGGCGTTTCATAAACACCCCGTGATTTCATGCCGACCAAACGGTTTTCAACCAAATCAATGATTCCGATACCGTTCGCACCGCCGATTTTATTCAAATATGTCAGCAATTCAACACTGTTCAACTTTTTGCCGTCAATCGCAACAGGCAGACCTTTTTCGAAATTAATTGTCAAATATGAAGGTGAATCAGGCGCTTTTTCGGGACTAACACCAAGTTCCAGAATCTTTTCGTAATTCGGCTCATTCGCAGGGTCTTCCAAATCCAGACCTTCATGCGACAAATGCCAAATATTCATATCTTTTGAATAATTAGTCTCTCTCGAAATATTAAGCGGAATATTTCTCGCCTCCGCATAATCGATTTCTTCATCACGTGATTTAATATCCCAGATTCTCCAAGGTGCAATAATCTGCATATTCGGAGCAAACGCCTTAATAGTCAGCTCAAACCGAACCTGGTCGTTACCCTTGCCCGTACAGCCGTGCGCAATAGCGTCAGCACCTTCTTTGAGTGCTATTTCTACGATTCTTTTCGCAATAATCGGACGTGCAAACGAAGTTCCGAGTAAATATTGATTTTCATATTTTGCTCCCGCTTGCATGGTCGGATATATATAATCTTCGATAAATTCCTTGGTCAAGTCTTCTATATATAATTTCGAAGCACCCGTTTTCAACGCTTTTTCGTTAAGTCCGCTCAATTCTTTGCCCTGTCCGACGTCCGCCGCTACCGCAATAACTTCGCAGCCATCATAATTTTCCTTGAGCCACGGAATAATTATAGATGTATCCAATCCGCCCGAATATGCCAAAACCACTTTTTTTATCTTGTTCATAAATATTTTTTCTCCCGTTTATTATTAAAGTTTAAATATTAACTATTATTTTATAATTATACACTTTTTTGCATAAAAAATCAAGTATTATTTCATTAAATCTTTCACAAAGTTTCATTTTTAATTAATCGAATATTTAGCTATCATCAACAAAATACGTCATATTCATTATCAAAATGAAAATTCAAGTATAAATAAACACATTTTATATATTGCATAATTATTTAATAATTTCATATTTTTGCATAAAAATACATTAATTTATTTAATTAATACTATTAACCGAATTTCTTGTGTCAAAAAAACGAAAAATTCGATAAAATCTTGACTAACACATGATAATTATGTTAAAATATTAATATAATATCACATATTTTGGAGGTCATTATGAAAAAACTTCTATTGTTAATAATACTATTAATATCACTGACAGCCTGTGTTCCGTCGTCGAATACAGAAACGGATACAGATTCCGATTCTGCTGAAAACAACGATATTACCTTAAACGGCGGGGATACCGACGAAGTCGTTTCCGAAAACCTGCATAATTTTACTTTTATCATACGCACAGAAATCATCAATGACCTGACTCTCGATCCCGTCGGCAGCGACACAGGGCGTGCCGATTCCATGCTCGCACGATACAAAGCCGTCGAAGACCGTTATACATGCATTATTAACACCGGGACTGTCCCTGCTAATTCGTCATTGACCGAATTAAAAAGTTCTTCCGCAGCTACTTCAAAATTTGCCGATATAGTCGAAACAACGTTCGCAAATGTATATAATTTACATCACAGCAACTTAATAATATCCCCCGAAGACGTTCCGAACATGGATTTAACTACCGAAAAATGGGGACTTCCTTCTATTTTTGCAGCTACTACTTTTACCGACGGTAAACCATACGGATTCAAGCCGCTTTATTGGGGAATCACACCGCCGACTATTTCAAACGTCATGTTTTACAACCAAAACTTATTGAAAACATTCGATTTACCCGATCCGGGTGAATTATATGAAACCAATTTATGGAGCTGGCACAATTTCAACGAAATTGCTCTGGCATTGACCCAAAAAATCGCTGACGACGAAAGTATTCACGCATTTTCCGAACCAAACGACAAATATCCCGCTTTTTTAAGCGCAGCAATCACATCAAACGGCGGAAAATATATCTCAAAAGACTATAAAAATGACTGGAAATTTTCACTCAAGGAACAAAACAGCGTAGATGCCATTGAATGGGTCAGAAACATGGTCAGCAACCAAAAATTAGCATATCGCGTTTCCGAAAATCATGAAAGCAATATCCTCGATATCCTCGCATTTGTCAACTTAAAAACGGTTTTTTTAGTAACCGATTCATATGCGGGAATGACAATGAACGAAGAATATTTACTCTCAACTTTTGACGAAAATTTTCGCTGGATTTCTTTCCCGTACGGACCGAAATGGGAAGGTAAAAAATCCTCAATCGCCATATTTTCATTAAACGACCAGTTCGCAGTCATGACAACCAATTTTGACACCGAAAAATCTTTCAAAATCATGGACGCCATATTCGAACCGCTCGAAGACGAAGATATCAACAGCTGGAAAACCTATTTAAAACGTAATTATTTCTTCTATGACGAAGATTTCAGCACATATTTCAACCTGCTTAAAGACGCTCAAAGCAACGATTTAATACGTTTGCAAAGTTCGAATAATAAAATAAATTCCACATTAAATGACCTATTGACAGGAATTTCAGTACCCAGCCAAGCTTTCGAACTCATTGAAGGTATTGTGCTAACAGGGATCACAGAATAAATCTGCCTATATATTATACCATATTTTTATTTCGGTGCAACCGAATAATCTTTTTTCTATATATATTCTATATCTTCATTTCGGCACAACTAAATAATCTTACCCATATATTATACCATATTTTTAATATAAAGTCAAGCGATTTCGAACAATCATTTTATTTTTGTTTATTTAAACGAACGAATTTTATCGAAATATTGTTTTAATAACGCAAAATCAAGAACTATTGTACTATTCTATAAAATCAGTTATTTTGTATAATTTGACGAATAAAAAGACACTTAAAACGGTTTTTGTCAACCGTTTTAAGTGTCTTTTTATATAAATTATTATTTCAATAAATCCACGCCGAACAGCGATGCAGGATTGGTTTCAATTCCGTTTATTCTGATTTCAAAATGCAAATGCACTCCCGTCGAATAACCCGTCGTACCCATAACCCCGATTTTATCGCCTTTTTCAACAACATCACCTTTCTTGACATTCATGCTGTCCATGTGATAATGAAGACTGACCACATTCATTCCGTGATCGATAATTACCGTATTACCCGTGATAACCATTTTCATTGCCAGTAAAACCTTCCCCCGGTTTGTAGCTAAAACGTCGGGCATATTCCGATCGGCAATGTCCATTGCATTATGCCTGGTCGGCGTCTTGCTGCCGTTGGTATATCTCATCGAACCGAATTCCGTCGTAATTTTTCCCTGAGCAGGCTCAATAAACGGGCCTGACATATAAATCTCATCGCTTGACACATATTTTTTCAAAGGCGTCAGGTAAACAGCTTGTTCGTCCAAACCTGCCTGCGAAATTATACTCGAAGTCGCTGCGTCCGTTGTTAATGTAGACTCTAAAAACGGCGACTTTTCCACATTTATTTGCTGCATGGTCTTATTTCCGTCAATTTCCAGCTCAAAATCAAATGTTCCCGTTGCTTGCGCGCAGTTTACAGGAAAAAAAGCCATTAATTTATCCTTTTCCACTTTAAAAAATTTTGCAGTATAGTTAAGTTTTTCGCTTTTCAACGAATATTTAGTGCCTTCCTGAGCGTTATATAAAAAAATGCGCGTAAATTCACCCTGACTCACGCTCATCTCTTCAAACTCAAAATAAATTTCGTTCTGAACGACCATACTAAAGCCGAAAGTTTTCGAACCGTAATAATCTTTATCGGGACTCATATCATAAATCGCTGTAATTTCAAAATAATAATGTCCGTTTTTCGTTATATATTCGTTCATATCAAAATTTTCGATATTTATATAGTTTTCGGCAATAACATCTTCAAAACAAGAAACTTTCAAGAAAATTTCGTCAGGAATTATATCAAATTTGATATTTTTTATATCAATAACATCCGAAAGTATTTTATATCCCAAATCTTCGTGCATGGATAACTGAAAATATTGTCCGTCAAATTGTTTATTATACCATTCACAACCGGTAACTGCTCCGTTCAGCGTTTCTTCCGTTAAATCCGAATTTACCTGAACATACGTACAAGTCGGCTCTTTGACCGTAACTGTCATTGGCAGTCTATAGATTATTTCATACGACAGCAGATAATTCAAATTTTCTTTCGAAACGGCAACCAATTTATTTTCATTTGTATTTAAAATATATACTTCCTTCGATGAAATACTTTTGACAAAAACCGCGTATTCTCCCGTTTCTCGTGTAAGTCCGCCCACTGTGATACTAAACGACGGTTCAATACCCGAAATCAGGTCGAAATCTCCTGTAACCGCCGACATATTATATATATTCAAAAACATTTTTACGAAATCTTTATCGTCGATTAGTATATCCCTGTCAGATGTAACCAAATAGTTTTCATTGGTAAACGAATCCGAAACTTTTTCCGAAGTAAAAATGTATACGCAAAATATCGCAATCGCCGCAGCAACGCAAATAATTAACATTCTGATAAATATTTTCATAATTATTCCTCGCAAAAATTAATTTATATCAAGAAAAATATTCAAATTCAAAGTCATAAATGCTGACCGTATCGCCTTCCTGTATGTCTTCCGCAACCAATTTCTTAATTACACCCGAATTACGCAAAACACGCTGGAAATATTGCAAAGACTCGTTGTCATCGAAGTTTACCGAACGCATAATACGCAATAACCACGCACCTTCGATGAAAAATATGCCGTCATTTTTTGTAATTTTTATGCTGTAATCGCTTTTATCGATAAAATTCGTTTCCAGTTGCGTGAATTCGCTTTCATATGTCTTAACAGGCGGCAATTCCGCCAAACGGTCGTATACATAATACATCAGCTCACGTGTGCCTATATGTGCCGCCGCTGACATCTCAAAATATGGGATTTCCAGCATTTCTGCATGTTTTTTCAGTTTATCCGCCAAAACTCTGTCCGAAACCGCATCAATCTTGTTAGCCGCAATAATTTGCGGACACTCAGCCAAAATCGGGCTGAAATTTTTCAGTTCGTTGTTGATTATTTCCAAATCTTCGACAGGATCACGGCCTTCAATGCCCGAAACGTCCACAATATGCACCAAAAGTCTGCACCGCTCCACGTGACGCAGGAATTTATGACCCAAACCCAAACCCTCCGAAGCACCCTCAATTATGCCAGGAATATCCGCCATTACAAACGATTTTTCCGCTTCGACACTGATCACGCCCAAATTCGGTTCGAGTGTAGTAAAATGATAGTTCGCAATCTTGGGACGTGCCGCCGAAACCACCGATAAAAGCGTGGATTTACCCACATTCGGAAACCCCAGCAATCCCACATCGGCAATCAGTTTTAATTCTAAAATAACATGATATTCTTCGCCCGGAATCCCCTGTTTGGCGAAATTCGGAATCTGTCGCGTAGGTGTAGCGAAATGACGGTTGCCCCAGCCGCCTTTGCCGCCCTGGCAAAGCACAAAATCCTCGCCGTCACTCATATCTTTTATTATTAACCCGCTTTCAGCCTCTTTAATCAGCGTTCCGCGGGGAACTTTCACAATCATGTTCTCTGCGCTTTTTCCGTACATCTTCCCGGGTTTGCCGTTATCCCCGTTCTGTGCGATAAACTTGCGTTTCAGCCGTAAGTCAATCAGAGTGTTCAGATTATCGTCAATCCGAACGATTATATCTCCGCCCTTACCGCCGTCGCCGCCGTCGGGACCTCCCGCAGCCACAAACTTCTCCCGATGAAACGAAACCGCTCCGTTCCCGCCATCGCCGGCCTTTACATAAATTCGAGTACTATCAACAAACATAACCCATCTCTTTCTCTATAAAAATCCCGCCAAACCTATCAAAACAATATTAAATCCCGGCGAAGTGCAACTTCGCATCCACAAATTATTAATTATTAACTATTAATTATTAATTCGGCGAAGCGTGTAAATAATCTAAAAAAACAAAAGAGATGAACACGCTTCGTCGTCGTCTCCATCTCTGTAATTACTTAATATTATTGTTCGATTGAGTTTTCCAGCGCATAAATGCAAACTCTTTTTCTGTCCTTTTGGAAACGTTCGAATTTAACTTTTCCGTCAATCAAAGCAAATAATGTATCATCAGAACCTCTTCCGACGTTTGCACCCGGATGAATTTTTGTTCCGCGTTGTTTAACCAGTATATTTCCTGCCAAAACGAACTGTCCGTCAGCACGTTTCACGCCAAGTCGTTTACTCTCGGAATCTCTTCCGTTTTTTGTCGAGCCGACACCCTTCTTATGAGCCATAATTTACCTCCATTATATATTGATAGCAGTTATGACAACTTTTGAATATGGTTGTCTGTGCCCTAAACGTCTGCGGTAGCCTTTTTTGCTCTTCATCTTGAAGATACGAACTTTTTTGCCCTTACCGTGTTTTTCAAGTCTTGCGACAACATTTGCGCCTTTTACATAAGGGTCGCCCGTCAGTAATTTTTCTGCGGATACAAGCAATACCTTGTCAAATGTAACAGTTTCAGCAGCCGCAACATCGAGTTTTTCGATGAAAACCGTCTCGTCAACCGACACTTTGTATTGTTTTCCGCCCGTTTCAATAATAGCGTACATACAGTAGTAATTTCCTTCTATTTTTAGTCTCGCTATGAAGGTATAATTAAAGCATCTCTAGCCTGATAGCTCTAATATCTCTAATTATTTCAAAACCTTTTTTATGCGGCTATTCATTATATCACACCTATTAAATTTTGTCAATACCGAATAACAATATTTTTTATTGAATCTCACCGCAGTAACCGCAGATTAACATGTCTTTCAGTAATTTTTTTCCGCATTTTTTACATTTTTTATTTTTCCGATAAATCATAATACTGGCAATCACCGTTGAAACAAACGCAACCGTCAGCGGAACCGCTAAAAAATAATATTGAGTCGTATATGTAAAACTAAACAGCGAACGGGCGATTGTAACGCAAGCAATCCCTATTCCCGAAACAAAAAATCCGAGAATAATTTCAGCGAAAACGAACGGCATAAATATTTTCCCGCCGACATTATTAAAAAACATCGAAAGCAATAAGCATAAAATGATGGCGATACACGAAATAAAAAATATCCAGTAAATAATTCTGACAGTAATTCCGAAACCGATCATACTGTTGTCGTCAACTAAAATTCCGCTTGAATTACGTGTTTTGAACCCGTACGGATTGCCGAAAAAATCCTCCCTGCCCGTAACCTGTCTGCCGTTATAATCGTCGGTTACATCCTTGTTCAGACCCAATAATCCCAAACCGTTGCTTTTTAATAAAACAAGGTCATTATTCTGGGCAAGCGTCAGAAATAAGGATAAAACTAATGTTAATAATAAACTGATACATATTACAATATAAGCAATTCTAACCGTTTTCATAAATTCACCTCATATTCAGTAAAACAAACAAAATCATTGTCTTCATTATATCAGAATAATAAAATTTTTTCAATCATTCCGCACAAAAAAAAGGTTATAATAAAATTATACTCATACCACTTAAAAAGTGGGACACTTTTTAAGCAGCGATTCTAAGAATCACTGACAATGCAAAGCATTGTCAGTATGTAGTTCATAGTTAATCCACAGCGGCTTTTGCCGCTTTACAAGCGAAGCTTGTAATTGAAAACTTTGAACAGTTTTCAAGTGGTTTAACTATATTTTTCAACCAGTGCTTTATACATTTCCATGAGCTTAGCCACGCATTCCGCCTCAGAACGAATATCTTTCGAAGAAAATCCGTACGCTGCCCAAACCGCCTTGTCAAGGGCTTTGTGTGCCTTTGTCAGTTCAGGCGGCATGGTATTGGGGTCGTATAAATCCGCCAAAGAACATTCGGGAAATAACAGCCGTGCATCCAAAACCCCCTGCGCCGCCGCTTCAACAGCAGCTTTCTGCGAATCATCAGGCGTACACCAAGGAAAATTATTATAAACAATATCTTTTGAATAACGATAACGCATTTCAAGTCTACCGCAAACCGCCCGAACCCAAGCCATATGCACATTCGACGTAAGAATCCCGAAATGATACAGAGTGGCGTCGGGAATTATAAGTGCCGAATCACTGGCAATAACCTCAGAAGACATAAATCCCATAGGAATATACTTCCGTCTTTCTGAAGATACACGTGGGATAAAAATATAATTTTTATTCGGCATATTTTCCACATGAAAACGTAAAGGCGTTTCCGCTAATTTTTGTGTTGGAGGACTTGAGCTTTCAAGTCTAAATTTTCGTACATTTTCAACAAGTTTCAATGCAGTTGGCATTTTTCGTAACTCATTGGGAGGACAATTTCCAAGCCATAAACAATAACGAGTATATCCGTTTATAAATTCATGTGAACCAATCCATGGACGAAACCATTTTTCTGCTTGCGGTTCAATTTCTAAAAATTTTAATTTTTCTTCTTTTGTAAATAAATAATTACCATCATCGATAGGTTTATTGCCTATTCCTATTTCTGGTACGTCAAAAATCGGATTGCTTCGACTTCCAACAAAAACACTCGGTGCGTCAAGCAAATAACCGTTGATATTTTTTACTTCAAATTTATTTTCATCTTCAAAAATAAATTTGGCACTGTTTACCGCACTAAATCCCACAATTACGCAATGAACCGCCGCTTTGCCTTTTGCTTCGTTGCTCCATTTAAAAGTACGATAGCCGAAATCAATGTGCATTCCAAAATTTTTTTCAATAGGTTCCCATAAAACAGCAACTTGCTCGCCTTGCGTTATGCTATTAGTAGAAACGAAGGCTGTTTTAATTGTAGTCGTTTTATGCATAATTTTTGCAGCATTATAATACCAAGCTGCGACATAATCCAAATTCCCTGCATTTTTTAATTTTCCGAACACATTTAACATATCCGATTTTTGTTCGGCAGACATAATTCTGGCACCCACAAACGGCGGATTCCCCAAAATATACGACAATTTCCCTTTCGGAACCACCGTTTCCCAGTCAATTCTCAGTGCGTTTCCGTGGACAACCGTTGCGCTTTGCGTAAGCGGCAAACGCACGTAATACTGCCCGAATTGTTCCGAAACGTGCAAATTCATCTGATGGTCCATCAGCCACATGCCTACCTGGGCAATCTGACACGGAAAATCTTCATATTCAATGCCGTAAAATTGTTCGACATTCACTTTTAACAGCGAGGAAATATCCAGCATTAAAGCGTCTGAACTGTGCGCCATTTTGAGGATTTCCAGCTCCAGGCGGCGAAGTTCGCGGTACGTAATAATCAAAAAGTTTCCGCAGCCGCACGCAGGGTCTAAAAACCGAAGACCAGCGATTTTATCGTGGAAACGCTCCAAAGCTCTCGGGTCGGTTTTCACCCGGTCAAATTCTTTCCATAAATCATCTAAAAACAGCGGATTTATCAGCTTTAAAATATTTTCCTCACTCGTATAATGCGCACCCAGTTCACGCCGCTGAGTTTTGTCCATAACTCCCTGAAACATCGCTCCGAAAATAGCCGGACTGATTTTTTGCCAGTCAAAATTACTGCATGACAACAACGTTTCACGCATTTTTGCGTCAAATTCGGCAGTCGGTAAAAGATCGGCAAACAAACCGCCGTTAATATAACGGAATTGCTGCAATTCTTCGGAAAGCAATGTGCGTTTAGCACGAATTTCCGACGGCATATTCAATACTTCGAACAGTTTCCCGATTCTTTCCGATAAATCGCTGCCGTCCGTTTTGGAGTTTTCTATATAATTAACAAACGTATCTTTGGGAAAAATACCCGTATCGTCCGCAAACAGACAAAACAACAACCGTACAAGATATACTTCCAGTTCATGTCCCTCATAGCCGTGTTCCTTGAGAGCGTCGTGCAATTTCGCCATTCTTTCGGCAGCTTTGACGTTGACTTCCGTTTGGTTTTCCGTAATCCGCTGGGTTTCATATCCCGCTATGTCCGCAAAACGCTTGATATGTTTACGCAAATCTTTGGTTTTAAATTCCCAGACTTCCTTTGTCGAACGCCTGTCCAGACGTATATTTTCAAAATCACAAACAAGCCACAAATCGGGGACATCATCCTGATTCGGTAAATGTTCCATATAATTTTGCAGCTGTTTTGCAGCGTCATTCAGATTTTTCCCTCTTGATTTCATTTCAATGGCAATTTTTCCCGCCCAAAGAAAATCAATATATTTATCATGTCCGCTGATTCTTACAGCGTTTTCAAATCCGCTGTCGGTAATAACGTCAGAAACGCCGAATACTGCAAGAAAAGAGCGGACAAATGACTGAGCTTCCTGTTTTTCCTTGCCGCCGTCTTTCCACCGTTTAGAAAAGCTCACAGCATTTATTTGAATTTCATCCCATGTAAACACATTAAATCTCCCATAACATGCATTATTTATACTCATACCACTTAAAAAGTGGGACACTTTTTTAAGCAGCGATTCGAAGAATCGCTGACAATGCTTTGCATTGTTGGCATGTAGTTCACAATTTTCAAGTGGTTTAACTATATAATGATTATAGCATTACATATAAATAAATTCAATAGTTTCAGCCAAGAAATTTTTATATTTTCATAAAAGTCATTGAATTATTTTTATTTCTGTGCTATAATTTTTATAAGTAAATATTTATTTAAAATAGGAGAATATTATGGAAGAAAAACGTCAGTTTCCCCGAACGATGGTTGGCGGCGTATCTTGTTCAAGAATGATAATAGGCACAAACTGGATGCTGGGCTGGTCGCACACGTCCGCAGCTGCCGATAAATTAATCAGAAAAACCTGTGCCACAAAAGAAGATATGTTTTCGCTGCTTGACGTATATATGTCATACGGCGTAGATACGATTATGGCGCCGTTTGACGGTCAACCCGTTTTGATGGAAGCAATCAAAGCCGTCGAAGAAAAATATCAGCACAAAATGATTTTGGTTGACACACCGAGAATCAATGTGTCCAACACAAAGGAAGCTTACGCAGAATCTGCGGCTATCATCAAAAGATCCAAAGAACTGGGCGCAACGTTCTGTTATCCGCATCATTCATCAGTTGAAGAGCTTGTCAATAAAAATTTACAACAAATTCCGCGTTTGCCCGATTATTTATCCATGGTTCGTGAAAACGGCATGGTTCCGGGACTTTCAGCTCATATGCCCGAATTAATCATCTATTCCGATCAAAACGAATATGACGTACAATCATATGTTCAGATTTACAATTGCATGGGCTTTTTGATGCAAGTAGAAATCGAATATATCAACAGCGTTATCTGGAATGCGAAAAAGCCTGTAATGTCGATAAAAGCGATGGCTGCAGGCCGTTGCTCGCCGTATGTCGGACTCAATTTCTCATGGGCGACATTGCGTGACTGCGACATGATAACAGTAGGTTGCATGACTCCGCCTGAAGCGCAGGAATGTATCGAAATTTCATTCGCCAGCTTTGACCGCAGAAAAGCAAATTTGGAAGGCCGCGGAAGCCCGAATAAAACGGTAATAATGAAATAATTTTAGTTAATTTTAAGTTGGAAAACGAGAGTTTTCCAACTTGTTTTATACTCATACCACTTAAAAAGTGGGACACTTTTTAAGCAGCGATTCGAAGAATCGCTGACAATGCTTTGCATTGTTGGTATGTAGTTCACAGTTTTCAAGTGGTTTAACTATATATATGGAAAAAGTGATGTTAGAATATAAATTTATAACAAAAATCGAACATTTAATTGAATACATGCCAATATTGCGTTCTGCAAAAGTAATCGCTGCAGATACCGAAACGACGGGACTTTCAGCGATTGACGACAGAGTTCGTTTATTACAGTTGGCAGTCGAAAACGGATGTAATTTAGTCATTGATATGTTTAATTTTGATGACTATACGGTTTTCCGCGAAATTTTCGGCGGAAACAGCGTAAAAGTTTTTCAAAACGCCAAATTTGACTTAAAATTTCTCATGGCTTTGGATATTCCTGTTTGCGGAAATATTTTTGACACCATGATTGCCGCTCAACTGCTCAGAACATCGGGCGGAAGCGGAAAAGTGGGACTCGGTCATTTGGCGGAATTTTATTTAGACGAAGATCTGCCGAAAGATGAACAAATCAGCGACTGGACGGGCGTTTTGAGCGATTCGCAAAAATTATACGCTGCCAAAGACGCCGAAATTTTATTAAGATTACGCAACAAAATGATTCCGTTGCTGGTTCAGCACAAGCTCACGGAAGTTGCAAGACTGGAATTTGCCTGCGTTAAAGCGGTGGCGAAAATGGAATTTGACGGAATGTATTTACATCCGCAAAAATGGCTGGAATTGACCGAAAACACACGAAAAAGCCAAGAAAACGCATTAAAAAAGATGAAAAACTTCGCAAAACCGACCGAAAATCAGATGTCTTTGTTCGGTTTGGAACAAGATGATACTAATTATGACAGTCAAAAACAAGTACTGGAATATTTGGCAAACAACGGCATACATCTCGAAAATACGTCAAAATACGCATTATATCCGTATATTGACAATCCGGCAGTCGCTGCACTCATGGAATATCGCAAGTCAACCAAAGCATTGACGGCGTTTTTAGACACTTTGGGTTCACACGTGAACGCAAAAACAGGCAGAATTCATGCGGAATATTCGCAAATGGGTGCATGGAGCGGACGCATGAGCTGTTATAACCCGAATATGCAGCAAATACCGAGAGATGCGGACTTTCGGGCGTGTTTTTCAGCGATGGACGGCAACAAATTGATTATTGCCGACTATTCGCAGATCGAATTGCGTGTAGCTGCCGAAATTACGGGCGATATGCGTATGATAAATGCGTACAAAAACGGCGAAGACTTGCATAAACTCACAGCTTCGCTGATTACGGAAAAGCCGATGAACGAAGTCACAAAATCCGAAAGGCAAGCCGCAAAAGCCGTTAATTTCGGGCTTATTTACGCAATGGGCGCAAAAGGTTTGCAACGGTATTCTTCACAAACATACGGTGTTGAGATGACTTTGGAGCAGGCGGAAGAATTTCGAAGACGATTTTTTGCGGCGTACAGCGGGATTGCGGAATGGCACAAGAAAATTCGCAATAATCCGCCCAAAGAAAGCCGTACATTATCGGGCAGAAAGCACATTTTCAGCGGTGAAACCATGCTTTCGTCGTTATGCAACACACCTGTTCAGGGTACAGCAGCAGACATTGCGAAAAACGCTCTATCCATGCTGTTTACGGAGTTACAGGGTACCTCGACAAAAATTATCGGTGTTGTACACGATGAAATTTTATTGGAAGCAAAAGCCGAAAAAGCCGATGAAACCGCCATTTTGTTGAAAAATGTCATGGAAAAAGCGGGTGAACGGTATATTCGGAATGTGCCGATTATAGCGGAAGTTCATGTGGCTGACAGCTGGGCGGAAAAATAGTTGAAATGCCGATGATTGCGAAGATATACCGAATGTGAAAAAATTTCATGTTCGGTATAAAATTTCAAAAAAACAGTTGACATTGACGTTAGGTAATGTGATATAATGTAAACGGGTGAATTATATGGATTTAGTAAAAATAACGGAATTAACGGTAAAATTAGGCGTTTCAGCACGCAGTTTGCGTTATTATGAAGAAATGGGACTGATAAAAAGCGTTCGTTCGGATTTCGAAAAATATCGTTCGTTTGACGCTGAAAATATTGAGCGTTTAAAACAAATTTTAGTGCTGCGAAAAATGCAGATTTCAATAAAAGATATAGTTCGGATTTATGAAAACGCCGATATGAGCGTGGTTGTAGAGGTTTTTGTCAGTAAACTAAATGAAATAGACAATGAAGTCAATTCGCTCGGCGAGTTGAAAAAGATTGTCGGAGATTTTTTACAAACGATGTTAAAAAACGGAATTACAAAAATTTCCGCCATACCTATTCTGTATGAAGAAATGGATAAAAAATTTGAAAATTTGGTCGATTTAGAGACGTTTTCATATGAAAAACTGACCGAAATTGACCAAAAATTGACCAAATCCATTGAAATTTCACTCATTTTACTGCCAAAAATGAGAGTTTTATCTTCATTTTTAAAAGATAATTTACACATTTCCGATTCCGATAATTTTCGGATTTTTTTGCAAGAAAAAAATTTAATGAATAATAATTTTGGTTTGCATGAACAATTTGAATTTCAAATTGAAAATGAAGAAATTATTATTTTGAAAATCGATGAAAATTTTGTCAATGACAGCATTTACTCAGATTATGTGTTCGACGGCGGTCTTTTTGCGGCGACAAATGTGTATCTTGACCAAGATTTAAGCGAAAAATTTTATTCGCTGATTAAAGAATTTAATGATAATAAATATTACCAGATTGATTACAATAACAACGGCAGTTTACGTCATTCGGCGATGATTGAAAACATTATTTCGCCCGACGACCAACGCAAATTGGTTTCATTACTGGTTCCCGTGAAAAAACGTACGGCGAATTTTGCTTTGTTCGAAAAATCTGTTGAAATTCCTGAAAAAGACATAACAATCGACGAAATTGAAGCTCAAAATCCGATTTTATGGACGGTTGACGTACCTTTTGAATCGATTACACCGATAAATAATCCGCATTTTCGTATTACTGAAACCAGCGAAATGGAATTTTACGGACAAATTATTCGGGCAGTGCTTAATACGAACGTTTCGGTTAAACTGCCGTTTCGGATTGATATGGAATTCAGGCAGGAAAAAAAATACGGCGGTGCAATCGTTTTTTATTTCGGTGAAGATGTCGGGTATTACACGGGCGGAATCGGGAAGCTGGGTTTTGGCGTAAATATCGGCAACAATGTGGATTTTCCCATGCAGGACATTCGTTTTCATCAACCGATTTTTCACGATCAAATTACTGTCAAGGGTCGGGGTGCGGTCAAAGCGGGTGAATATAATCATTTGACTTGGATTGTCGGCGAGAAGCAACTTGCGGTGATTATCAACGGCGAGGTTCGGTATTGCGGAATAAATTTTCCCTATATGTCTATGGATTTTAATTTAGAGACACCAAAATCGATTGTTATCGGGTCGAGCGGCGGAAATGACGTGAAATATTTTCGTTCCATTCGAGTTTCGCAATTAATTTATAATCAAAAAAATAAGATAAAAAAAGAGGAATTGACGATGATTACTAAGCAGAGCAACAATATTATTCCGATTATACACCGTTTGGTGACCGATGAATACGGCGAAAATTACTGGTTCAACGGGTGCGGTCGGTATGTCATGGAATGTTTAGGCGAAAAAGATTATGATTATTGGTTTTTTGCGGGTTTGACGGGAGATATTTTCACGCAGCACTATCATTATACGAATTATTCGGGCGATGCGGTTTCTTCGTATATGACGGACGAGAATGTGGGTGGAAATCCTGTTGAATTTTTCGAAAATATATTCTATAAATGCGGGTATGCGGCTACATTTGTCAGTAATAAAGATTTGCGTAAAAACACTGAAATGTACTTAAATACGTTGATTGCGTATATTGACAAGGGTGTGCCTGTCATCGTTTGGGGTAAAAAAATTGTCGGGGTTTTTGTCGGATATGAGGACTACGGAAAGGTTTTACTGTATATTACGGGCAATTCCGAACAGCCCGAACGTATAACTTTGGACGTTTTGCATGAAAAACTGGAATCGGGCGGACTTGTTTTTGTCGGGGAGAAAAAAAGGGAGATTTCGCTCGCAAATTTATATAAGGATGCTATTTTCGCTATTCCGACTTTTTCACAAATAAAAACTGATGATTATTGTTTCGGAGCGGAAGCTTTTCGGGCTTGGGCTGACGATATTGAGAACGGAAAATTTGACGGAATGGCAGTTGAAGGGTTCGATTATTGGGGATATTATACCAATTATGTGTGTGTTTTGGCGACCAACGGCAGTTGTTGCCACGGTTTTCTAAATAAAGTGATGGAATTGAATGTTGATTTGGGATTTTTGAAGGAAGTTGACGATTTGTACACAAAACTCGGAAAAATGTGGATTGAGGATCTAGAAGGTTTGGGCGGAGGGTTCAATATTACGCTGGAAACGTTGCAAGACAAGGTTAAACGGGTGGGAATTGCGGCTAAACTGCGTGAATGTGCGGAAATTACGGACGAAATTATGCGGATTATTGAGAAAAATAGTTAAGATGTGACAAATAATTTGTGCGTAGCGGACGTGTATATGGTAGACATGGGGGTTCGCCCGGCTTTGTGGGTTAGTATATAATAAAACGGCAAGATTGAAAGGGTCAATCTTGCCGTTTTATTGAAATGTTTTTGTTTTTAATGTATTGATAAACGATAAACAGAGCTTGTATCACCGAAAGTAACGGTAATATTTACTACTTTTCCGTTATAGTTATATGCCCATTGAAAAGAAATATTTCCTGCCGACCATATCGCTTCATCTTGATCTAACGACGGATAACCTTCGTTAAAAATTTTGCTATCGGTTGATATGGATTTCACTGTATCGAAAACTTTTTTTGACCAATTATCAAAATTGTATTCACCTGCGTTAATTTTTATCAGCCAACCGTCGGGACCTTCAAAAGAGGTAAAACCATCGGGTTTTATATCTTCTTCGGTTAAGCCGAATTGCGATAAATAGCCGGAAACTGTTGTTGTATCAATGTCGGTAGCGTTGTTCGGAGTAGTAACTTCATCTTGTGAATCTGATAAATCGTTACCGAGATTATCTGTTTTATTACAAGCCATGACTGAACTTGATAAAATGATAATTAACATTAATAATAATACTTTTTTATTGTAAAACTCCTCTGTTTAAATTTTTAATAAAAAAGATTAATTCAATTATAACAAAAATCTCACAGAAAGGTAATAATTTTATAAAATTTTATATTAATTATTTTAATTTTCGATCCAGATGATTGTAGAAAGACGTTTGGCTTCTTCGTCGGTGGGATAGCGGAGCAAGCCGATGTCGGAAAGGCGGTAGAGAACGGCATATTGGGGATAGAGCTGGTATTTATAATAGGTTTTTTCGGTTTTTGAGAGGAATGACGGTAATTCTTTTTCAATCATTTCAGCATATTTTTCGATTAAATCGGAAAAAATATTTTGTCCTACTTCGTTTTGGATTTTTTCGAAAATTTCGAGCCATTGTTTGTATTCATCTTCGTTTAAGAACGGAATCAACATTTTTGGTTTACCTTGTTCGATTTTAACATAACCCTGTTCAACGAAGTTTATCATAAAACTTTTGTCGTGATCGTTGGGTTGTTCGTCATTTTTGATTATGGCTGCAATACGCTGCAGTTCGGATAAATCGCTGTTTGAGCCGAATTCACGCCAGTTTATTCCTGCTTCGATTGTGGCGTAACCGTCGTATTGCAAGGATCTTATGCCATTAAAATTACTTGTTTTTATACCGTTTCCGTTTGATTTATGTAAAAAATCAATTTCATCTTCTGTAAAACCGATGACATTTTCATCGTCGTATAATCCTGCTTTAACCCAGTGTTGGGAGCCGTCTTTACGCATGGGAGTGTCTATCGTTAATTTATGTTTTTCCAGCACGTGGGTACACGACTGATAAATGAGCGTTTGCATAGCTATGGGAATGAACGACCATAACAGGAAATCGTCGTCAAGGCCGCTTCCGACGAAGTTGATTGCTTTGATTTCTTTGATGTATTTACGGAAAACTGTTATAATATTTCTTGCGACGGGTTCGATATTATGCAGTTTAAATTTTGCCTGGCACATACGAAAATGCTTGGTTGCTATATAAAAATTCGTAGTATATTTATTTTTATTTATTACTTTCAAATAATCCATGTAAACTAAATCGTTGATCAGAGGTTCGATGTAAAATGCGGCTACATGCAGGGTTCTTGCTAATTCTTCGAGGGTCATTTCTTTGCCGTAACAGGCTAAGCAAATGTTGTCAACGAGCGGGTTTGAGCCGATTCCATGCATGTTCATATCGTTAGCGTTGCCGTCATGTCCGCACCATAAATGCTTGGGTTGATAAGTTGTATTTTCTTCCATTTCAAGTCCTTCTTTCAATTTCTTTTTTATTTCAGTCAGATGCCAGCGAACGGTCGATGACGGAATATTCAATAATTTTGCGATTTCTTCACCTTTTTTGTTGTCATAATAAAAATACTGTGTGATTTTTCTGTGCAATTCGGACAAGTATACGATTTCGGTTCGCAAACGTTCGAATGTTTGGGTAGATTCGGTTTCATTTTCGATATCCTGTTCGCTTTGCAAATCGGTTAATTGATCTACATCCAAATTATTCCAGTGTTTTTTATTTTCGCGTAAAAATTTCGACCAGGTGAAACATGAAACGGTATATACAAAACCGTCTAAGTCGGCTATATCGTCATGTTTTCGCAGAGCTGTAGTCAATGAAAACAAAATATCCTGCGATAAATCCTGAGCCTGGGTTTGGTTACGCGTTTTGTTGTAAGCGAAACCCATGATTTTTTTCGCATATTTTTTTATCATTTCGTTATTGAATTCCATTTTTTACCATCCTTGAAACGTTTCAATATACAAGTACCGTGAAATTAAAAAATGTTGGGAAGAAAATGTAATCCTCACCAAAATAATTTTCAGTGAGGATTTTTTGTTATTTCTAAATAATTATTTGGGTAAATTGATGATATATTCGTTCGGCAATTCTGTTTTCGAAACATATTCATCCCAAAATGCTGTATTTTCTTCTTCGATGGCTTTCATAGAAGCGTTTGATAAGAGGTCTTTTGCAGTTGCTGCCAAAGTTGCGATGTCAGTTTTTTGAGTGTCATATAAAAATGCTATGGTTGATTCGGCGTCCTGGTTGATTAAACCTAAATTTAACAGCCAATACCCGCTTGCCGACGGGGTTTCACTGAAATTGACGTAATTAAGCATATCTTCTTCGTTTTGGAAATACAGAATTGCACCTTTACGTTTGCTGAGTATTACATATGTGTCTTTGTCGTTTTCTACTGCAATATAACCGTTTTTCGAATCGTAGCTGATTTTTCCGTCATATTTGCCTGCGAGACCGAAAGCGCCTGAACCTGTTGCTGTATATCGGCGAATTATAGCATTTTCATTAGCATAAAAGTCTTCGCAGAAGAGTGCTAAACCCTGGGGATATGACGTAGTATTTTTAATAGCGGTCGGAGAAAATGACGTCAGGCTTTCTTTGCCGTTGATAAAACCTCGGTCAAATGCGTCGATTACGAATTTATCGCAAACAACTTTTTGTCCCTGACCTAACGCGAAAAAGCCGATTGTGCAGGTTTTTGAAACATTGTTCAATTGCAAGATTTCATTGAGAAACATGGATTTTTCGCCGACAAACATACCGTCGGGATGAACTAATGTTTCAGCTATGCCTGACGGAGTCATTTTGATAGCGATACCTTGTTCACAAACGGGAATACTGATAGACATATATACATCTTTTGAAAAATCTATTTTAATGGAACTTTTTCTCAATGAAAACCATGCCCAGGGATCGGGTTTGTCAGCTGCAACGTTAAAAGTTACTTTTGTTCCATCAAAAACAACGTCCATTTCATTTTTTGTATAGACCATATTGGACGGTTCTTCGAAAATCATTTCGAACAGTCTTTCGCCGTTGAGGAAATTACTGGTTTTGGATTCTACAAAATAAAAAACCTGTTCCAATTCTTTGGTAATGACGGGCGAATCACCTGAAGTATCGACTACGCCGATATTCATTGTATTATTATTCAATTGCTGCTCATTTTCCGATTCGCCTTTAAAAGATTTTGGATTGATCATAACATTAGCTTCGGGTTTTACCAGGAAACGCTGTTGTTCGGGCGTAAAGTCATTGAAATCGGTACTTACATAACCTGAACCGCCTGTTCCGCAAGCTGAAAGAAATATTACTAAAACCATGATATATGCGCAGATTAACACTATTTTTTTCATTTTTAACTCCTTATATTATTTTATTCGTTCAACTCGTCTGTTTATGCAATTTTCTCTCGGGCATCTTTGACAATTAACCCAGTCTTCATCGGTGGTGAAGATGATTCCCGAAGTACTTTTCAGCGGAACCATGAGAAAACTTTCGGTTAATTCGACGCCGATTAAATTTTTAACGTCCCCGATTAACGGAAACAACTGTTTTTGTCCGCTTATATGCCAGCCCTCCAGCGATCCCGGGTTGACAGTCGCTATTTTTGTGATATTATATTCGGTTTTTATGTGGTTGAACAGTTCGTTGATAATTAAGCTGATGAGCCGAATATTGAATTGGTCAGCATAGAAATATAAAAGCGGGTCGTCGTGAAAGCTTTCGACATACGCGTCAATTTCTGTACCTGAAGTAGCTACATAGGGAAAAACGCTGTGTTGGGACGTCAGTTTTTCCAAAACCAAGGGTGCGTCGAAAGGTTTTTCGTCGATATAGACGTGTTCGCTGTCTGTGCCTGTGATAAAACTTTCGATGTAGACCGCTTTGGGTTTGGCTATATCATATGCGTTTTTAATCATTTCACAAATTTCTTCGCGTATTTCGGCGTTATCAACATCTTTTTCGATTTTCAGGGCTTTTATCGCTTGTTCGAGCGGAAATATTTGCGATATATTATCAAGTTTTACTAAATTTACGGACATAATTCATCTCACAATATTTATTTAAAATATTTTTCATAGGCTTCTTTTAATGCGTAATAACCCGGTTTCGGTTTACCTTTTGTATCCACTACGCCCCATGCACATTCAGCGGGACATAATGGGTCGCCGCACTGCCAGCAGGTATCGGTATCCGACCAGCGAAAGAAAAATTCGCCTATAACCGCAGGGTGTTCGGCAAAAATTTTCATGGCAATCATGATATATTCCGCTTGCAACTGTTCGCTGTGGTCTTTCCCTTGCCATTTGTGGAACCATTGTTTTTCTTTGCAAACGTTTTGATTATATTTGCGAAGTCCCTCGGGATCGGGATTGGGGCCGCTTTGCAATGTAGAATAACCCCATTCATTGATGATTATGGGTCTTTTTGACACTTCTACCGCTCTGTCGATGAATTCCGACCACGCTTCGGCGCCGCTGTTTTTGTTCGCAATTTCCTTGCCGTCCTGCCATGAACCCATATAGCCGTCTACTCCGAGATAATAGAAAGGACTGTCGG
>JGI994J12354_10001628_pt1 | contig 22616 bp, 23 predicted proteins | sample IntmicLarv3ML3BL_FD_12354 | JGI IMG/M metagenome (IMG submission 12354) | reverse complement strand
GCCTTCCAGACCCCTACGGCTGGAGGCTTGAGGTTTAACGTTTTTTCNGTAGCTTTGTTTTTTATAATGTAGTGAGGTGATATTCGTGGGTTCAAAAAAGTCTGGCAGCGCGCTTGTGGTTTCCGCGCCGGGCACGGCGGCTTTGCGGCTTTCGGAAATCATTTCGCCCGTTTTCTCAAATGTTTCCGCCGCCTGCGGCACCGGCGAAGCCATGGCAATTTTAGAGCGCGAGGCTTTTGACCTTGTGATTATAAACGCTCCGCTTTCGGGTGACTTCTCGCTTGCGGTTCACATTTCTGAGAAAACCACAAGTTCGCCGCTTCTTCTCGCTCGCGGCAAGGATTATGACGCGGCATTGGAGAAGCTGGAGCCGCTTGGTGTTTTCACGCTTCCAAAGCCGGTGTCCCCTTCGTCTGTTTTGCAATCTGCGCGGCTTATACTTGCCGCGAGGGCAAAAATTTGTATGCTCTCCGAGCGCGAAACCCGGCTTAAAAGCAGTATGGAGGATTTGCGCATGGTTAACCGCGCAAAGCTGATTTTGATGGAGCACCTGAAAATGACCGAGGCAGAGGCGCACCGCTACATCGAAAAGCAGGCAATGGATTTTTGCATAAAGCGCCGCTCTGTCGCGGAAAACATTATCAGAACTTACGAGGACTAGCCCACTGCTTTTTTAAGGAGATTTTGACAGGATGAGAGATTATGAATTTGAATTTAGCTCCCGTGTGGATTTTATTAAGAGGGTTCTTTCCGAGTCCGGGCAGCGTGGAATAGTTTTCGGCAACAGTGGGGGAAAGGACTGCACGCTTGTCGGCATTTTGTGCAAGGCGGCTTGCGCGGACACGGTTGGTATAATTTTGCCCTGCTCCTCAAAGCGCAACTATGGCGCAGACCGTGAGGACGCCGAAATGATAGCGCAGCAGTTTGGCATAGAAGCTCGCACTGTTGACCTCTCCCCCGTGAGGGATGCTTTAATGACATCGCTTGCGAAGGCGAGCGATGTTTCGGACATGGCGGCTTCAAACATTGCGCCGCGCCTTCGCATGGCAGCGCTTTACGCCATCGCCCAGAGCGAAGGGCGGCTCGTCGCCGGAACCGGAAACCGCAGCGAGACATACATGGGCTATTTCACCAAATGGGGCGATAGCGCGCATGATTTTAACCCTATTTCCGACCTCACGGTCACGGAGATTTACGAATTTCTCGCCTTTCTCGGCGCACCGCAGCACATAATCGAAAAAGCCCCCTCTGCTGGACTTTTTGAGGGGCAGACGGACGAGGGCGAAATGGGCATTTCATATGATGCCATAGACGCCTTTCTCCTTACAGGCTGCGCCGGCGGTGAAAATCTTTCTATAATAAACCGCTATCACAGCGGCAGCGAGCACAAGCGCCGCGACATTGCGCGGTATAAAAGCATTTAATTTTAAGCCGCAAGAGGAAGTCTTCCCTTGCGGCTTTTTTCACGCAAGGATATATAAACAGAAAAAAGATGAACTATCTGGCGCATTGGCTATTTCTTTTTTTGAGAAAATCAGTTATACTATTTAACGTGTGCGCAAACCTTAGCATTTTTTGTGCCACGGTCACATCTTAAAGTGACACGAAATTTTTAGGATAGTGAGGTTGAGCCTTTGATGCATGAATTTTATCAAAACCCACTGTGCGGACGGTATGCCAGCGATGATATGAAGCGGCTTTTTTCAGACGACACCAAGTTTTCCACCTGGCGGCGGCTGTGGATAGCCCTTGCCGATGCCGAGCGCGAGCTCGGAATTGACATAAGCGACGAGCAGATTTCGGAAATGACCGAAAACATCAAAAGCATCGACTATATCCGCGCCGCTGCGCACGAGCGCGAAACGCGGCACGATGTCATGGCGCATGTTTTAACCTTTGGCGAAGCCTGCCCTGCGGCAGCTCCCATAATTCACCTTGGCGCGACAAGCTGCTATGTCGGCGACAACACGGATATAATTTTGATGCATGGCGCACTTTTGCAAATTAAAAAGCTTCTCTTAAATGCAATCCATGCGCTGAGCGTTTTTGCTGCGCAGCACAAGGCGCTTCCAACCCTTGCCTACACCCATTTTCAGGCGGCGCAGCCGACAACGCTCGGCAAGCGCGCAACGCTTTGGCTAAACGACCTTGTTTTGGACCTTGAGCAGCTTGATTTCCAACTTAAAAACCTCAAGCTCCTCGGCTGCAAGGGCACAACGGGAACGGGCGCGAGCTTTCTGGAGCTTTTTGAGGGCGACACGGAAAAGGTCGAGGCACTTGAAGCGAAGATTGCAAAAAAGATGGGCTTTGACGAGTGTGTTCCCGTGAGCGGTCAAACCTATTCGCGCAAAACTGATTTTTTCGTGCTTCAGGTTTTAAGCTCCATCGCGCAGAGCGCGACAAAATTTTCAAACGACATCCGGCTCATGTCCCATCTTAAAGAGGTGGACGAGCCTTTTGAGGAAAAGCAAATCGGCTCCTCCGCAATGGCGTACAAGCGAAACCCCATGCGCTCGGAGCGCATCGCATCGCTTTCAAGGCATGTTATAAACAACCTTCAAAACGCTGCCTTCACCGCCGCCGGGCAATGGTTTGAGCGCACGCTTGACGACAGCGCAAACCGCCGCCTTTCAATTCCGGAGGCTTTTCTCGCGGTGGATGCGGTTTTGAACCTTTACATCAACGTAATTGGCGGTCTTCGGGTTTATCCCGCGGTTATAAATGCGCATCTGATGCAGGAGCTTCCCTTTATGGCAACGGAAAACATTCTCATGCACTGCGTTAAAAACAAAGGCGGCGACCGTCAGGCGCTTCACGAGGCAATTCGCGTTCATTCCGTTGCGGCAGCGCAGGTTGTGAAGCTTGAGGGTGGGAGCAATGATTTGCTTCGGCGCATTTCTGCCGACCCCACCTTTAACCTTAGCGAAGCGGAGCTTGCGCCGCTGACAGACCCCACAAAATTCACAGGCATGAGCCAGCTGCAAACAGAAAAATATCTAACGCAGGTTATATCTCCGATTCTTGAGGCAAACAAAGCTTTACTTGGTCACGAGGCTGTTATAAAAGTTTGACTTTACGAAAATAAGAAAGGGCGAATAAAAAATGCTTACAGCAATAGTTGGAACAAACTGGGGAGATGAAGGCAAGGGGCGCATGGTTGACCTTTTGTCCGAGCGCGTTGACATCGTTGTCCGCTATCAAGGCGGCAACAACGCCGGACACACTGTGGTTAACAACAAGGGCAAGTTTGTCCTCAACCTGCTCCCTTCCGGAATTTTGAGGGATGAGACCATAAATGTTCTCGGTCCCGGAATGGTTATCGATGTTGAGCACCTGGCGCAGGAGATAAAAAATCTTTGCGAAGGCGGTATCGTCATTACACCGGAAAACCTGAAAATAAGCGACAGGGCAACGATTTGCATGCCCTATCACAAGCTGCTTGACGGTCTTGAGGAGGACAGGCTGGGCGACAAAAAATTCGGCTCCACCCGGCGCGGCATCTCCCCCGTTTACGCCGATAAATATATGAAGAAAACCCTTCGCATGGGCGATTTGAAAAACCTTGAGGGCGCAGCCGCTCGCCTTTCCGACATTGTGGAATGGAAAAATCTCACCATCGAAAAGGGCTATGCCCATGAGCCGATAGATGCCGCAGAAATGACGAAGTGGCTCAAGGATTTTGGCGTGCCTCTCTCCGATTTTATCTGCGACACCACCGCTTTTCTAAACACTTCCATTGATGGCGGTGCGGATGTCATGTTTGAAGCGCAGCTTGGCGCACTTCGCGATATTGATTTTGGCATTTACCCCTACACCTCCGCCTCCTCCACACTGGCGGCTTATGCGCCCGTCGGCGCCGGAATTCCAAACCGTAAGATTGAGTTCTGCCTTGGCATTATGAAGGCATATTCAAGTTGCGTCGGCGAAGGTCCCTTCACCTGCGAGATATTTGGCGAGGCTGCCGGCGCGCTTCGCGAATCCGGCGAAGAATATGGCGCGGCAACGGGCAGACCACGGCGCGTTGGCGGCTTTGATGTTTTGGCTTCAAAGTACGGCGTGCAGATGCAGGGCTGCACCGAGCTTGCCCTTACAAAGCTTGACATCTTGTCCTATATGGACAAAATCCCCGTCTGCACCGGCTACAAGCTTGGCGAGACGCTTCTGGACGCCTTCCCCTCCGGCTCTGCGCTCGCAGATGCCGTGCCTGTTTACGAGCATTTTGAGGGCTGGAGCTGCGACATCTCCGGTTGCCGCACCAAGGCTTCGCTTCCAAAGGCGGCGATTGACTATGTAAAATATATCGAGGCGCAGGTTGGCTGTCCTATAAAATTTGTTTCCGTTGGCGCATCGCGTGATGCTTACATTGAAATGTTTTAAGTTCGGGGGGTAAAAATATATGAAGCAAAAGGTTTTAATTCTTGATTTCGGCGGTCAGTATAATCAGCTTATCGCTCGCAGAGTTCGCGACTGCAACGTTTACTGCGAGGTTAAGCCCTTCACCACCAGCATGGACGAAATCCGCGATTTCGCCCCCATCGGCATCATTTTCACGGGCGGACCCGGAAGCGTTTATGAGCCGCTCTCCCCCCAGGCAAGCCCAGAAATTTTCACACTTGGCATTCCCATCCTCGGCATATGCTATGGCTGCCAAATTCTCGCGCACAGCCTTGGCGGCAGGGTTACGCGCGCCGCGCAGGACACCGCGCGCGAATTTGGAAAAACCGAAACAACCTTTGATACCGCCTGCAAGCTTTTTGACGGCATTTCAGAGCGCAGCATCACATGGATGAGCCACGGCGATTATATGGCAGAGGTTCCCGAAGGCTTTTCTCTCGTTGCAAAGAGCGACGCCTGCCCTAATGTTGCCATCTGCGACCAGTCGCGTGGGTTTTACGGCGTTCAGTTTCACCCCGAAGTTAATCACACCGAGTTTGGTCAAGAGATGATTTCAAACTTTCTTTACAAGGTCTGCGGCGCGCTTGGCGACTGGACAATGGGCGATTATAAAAAAGCTGCCATTTCCGAAATTCGCGAAACCGTTGGAGACGGCAAAGTTCTCCTTGCGCTCTCCGGCGGCGTTGATTCTTCGGTTTGCGCGGCGCTTTTGGCAGAGGCGATTGGAAGCCAGCTAACCTGCGTTTTTGTTGACCACGGGCTTATGAGAAAAGACGAGGGCAACGAGGTTGAGGCCGCTTTTTCAAAATGGAACCTCCATTTTATCCGCGTAAATGCGGAATCACGTTTTCTTGAGCGCCTCAAGGATGTCACCGACCCCGAGACAAAGCGCAAGATAATCGGCGAGGAATTTATCCGTGTTTTCGAGGAAGAGAGCAAAAAAATCGGCACTGTCGACTTTCTCGCACAGGGCACGATTTATCCTGATGTAATTGAGTCCGGACTTGGCGACGCGGCTGTTATAAAGAGCCACCACAATGTCGGCGGACTTCCGGATTATGTTGATTTCAAAGAGATTATCGAGCCACTGCGCCCACTTTTCAAGGACGAGGTTCGCGAGCTTGGGCGCGAACTTTCGCTGCCGGAATATCTTGTGATGCGTCAGCCCTTCCCCGGTCCGGGGCTTGGAATTCGCGTTATAGGAGGGCTTACGAAGGAAAAGCTTGACACACTTCGCGAGGCGGATTTTATCTTCCGCGATGAAATTGCGAAAGCCGGGCTTGAAAAAGATATGAACCAATATTTCGCCGTGCTGACAAACATGCGAAGCGTCGGTGTTATGGGCGATTATCGCACATATGACTATACCCTTGCCCTTCGCAGCGTCACAACCTCCGATTTTATGACCGCGGACTGGACACGCATTCCTTACGAAACGCTTGACAGAGTCTCCGTACGCATCGTAAACGAGATCCCGGGAATTAATCGTATTGTGTATGATATAACATCCAAACCACCGGCTACGATTGAGTGGGAATAACAAGCACAAACCCCGAAAGCCTTGTAAATACAAGGTTTTCGGAGTTCTTTTTTTACCTTGAGTACACAAAAGGTACAGATGAAACGCCTACTGTAATGCCTGTAATTTCTCTGCTACTTCTGCCTGCTTGTTGGGATAAAGATGAGAATAGGTTTGCAGCGTTGTTTTGATATCCTCGTGGCCCAAACGCTCACTAATCAGCAAAGGTGAGAAACCCATCTCAATCAGCAGGCTGGCATGACTGTGGCGAAGATCATGAATTCGTATCTTTTTCACGCCGCTCTTTTTGCAGCCTCTGCGCATCTCGTGGGTCAGGTAATGCTTAGTCACGGCAAAAAGGCGTTCGCTTGATTCATAATCGACCAGTTTGTTCGCACATTCCTTTACCATGTCACAGATAAAGGGTGACAGTGCAATTTTGCGTTTGCTCTTCGGTGTTTTAGGCTCAAGAATCAAATCCTCATTTTTAAGGCGAGCGTAATTTTTGTTGATAGACACAGTTTTTGCATCAAAATCGAAATCGTTTAAGGTTAGCGCAAGCATCTCCCCAGAACGCATCCCAGACCAAAATAACAAGTTGAATACTGTTTCCGATATTATTTTGTCGTTAACCTCTGCAATAAATCTTCTGAACTCATCAAGCGTCCAAAATTGCATGGAGTCGGCATTTTTCTTGCCCATGGCGCCGCAAATTCGTGCTGGGTTTTCACCGAGCTTGTAATATTTACAAGCGAAATTGAAAATGGCCGACACTTGATTATGGATGGTTTTCAGATATGTATTGCTATAGCTGTTTGGGTTAACAATAAGCTCGGTTTGCCATTTGCGGATCGTAGTGGCGGTAATAGCATTGAGCGGCATGTTTCCGAAGAACGGAGTTACGTGTGCGTTGATGAGAAACTCCTTGCCTGCGTAAGTGGTCGGTTTCAATCGAGCCTTACAGTCCTCCATATACAACGAGATGAAGGAGGAGAACAGCATATCACATGTGGCGCGAGCTTTACTCAAAAATTCAGTCTCGTAGGCTTTCGCTTCTTTTTGAAGCTTGAAGCCCATCTTTTTCTTTTGTTTTCGATTTCCTGTCCAGTCCGTATATACAAATTTGCAATACCATAACCCAGTTTTCGAATCCTTGTAAGTAGGCAACAGCACTCCTCCTTTCCCGCTTCATAGAGATAGTACGGTCAAGGATACTGATTTGCAACGACTTCGCTATCGCTCTACATGTAGATTTTTTCGTAAAAATATCTTGAAGATATTTTGCCTGCCACCGTTATCTTTCCCGACTTTTGCAGCTCACCATTGAGCCTTTTGATGATTCGATAAGCACTACTTTTTGATATACCTAAGATTTCTGCAACATCGCTTGCACTTAAGAATTTTTTGCCTTGTGATGAAAATAATTCAATCATAATATAGCCTCCTTTCTACGAAAATTGATAAAATAAAAAGCGTATGCTGTTAATGAGCAACTCATATCTTCCAACCGGCTTTTATATATTGCAATTTTTGTGTTGATTGTTTCTCCATACTCTACAAACTGAGAAGAGAAGACATCAGGTTCGCGCTCCTCTAAAGTCATTATCCTCTCGCTGCTCAACAATTTTTGCAAAGTAAGTATTTCTGCTGTCGAAAATCTAGCAACAATCTGCTCATCGGTTAGTAGCGCTTCCGCCCAGATACCTTCTCCAAATTTGGATTGTGGACAATGTAATTCGCTGATAGGCAAATTTTTACCCATAAGATAATCCACTGCTCTTTTAGTAGCCATAATTAGCCTCCTTTATATTTCTTCCGCTTAATTAATATTTTTCACCTTAGCGCACAACAAAGCGCCTGATGCGAAATTAGGCGCTTTGTTTCGAGTTAAAATAATATTAAAATGTAAACTTGGAAATTTGCATTGCAATTCTCATCATTATGTACTGCTTGCAGTCTTCATCAAAATGACCATCAACATGACTGTGCTTATCAATCAATGGCATATATAGCTCAAGGATCTGCTCAAGTGCATCATGATCCCCATCGGCAACCCTTCTTAAAACTGACTCAAAAGATTTATTCTTCATCACAAGCACCCCTTCCAGAAATAAGCTTGTCCCTCAACCTTTTTAGCGCTAAGTGCTTTTGCTTGTATACATACTCCACAGAGCAGTTCATTTTGAGCGCAACCTCTTGAGCCGAAAGACCTTGTATAAATATAAGCTTTAGAATCTGTTGCCGGAGAATTGGCAGGTCAGAAAAAGCATTCGATAGTTTCTGCTCAGCAAAATTGAATTCGTTTGGAATCGCTAAACCCAACTGCCAGTCATACTCGTACATAGACATCATCGGCGATACCTCTTCCAATGAAACTGTCTGTATTTGCTTGGTATGCTTACGTACATAGTCGATTTTAGCGTGATAAACCACTTTTTCCATATAGGCTGTAAAACGTCCGCGGATAGGATCATTTCCGTCTTCAAAGACAGTGTGCATTTCATGCCTCCTGGCCATGCCATCCAGGCAGACGCAAGGCATCTGACAAGTGGCATGCCGGGATGGCATGCGTTATTTTTAGATTATCGCTATTATTTTCTGTGTTTAACGCATATTGAGTTAACGCATGGAAATCACCCCCTTTCCATGAACACGCAAAAAGGTTGTGCCACAAATTATCATGGCACAACCTTTTAATGTCGAAATATGTTATATATGCAAATGCAACTACACAATTTTCGGTAGTTGCATCAGAATTGTTGTTTTCACTTGTTCGAAATTGATTAGGCGGGTGGGCAAGTTTCCTGCAGGCGGCAGTCCGTTATATACCGCAGTCTGCCCGAAGAGTACGGTAAGCAGACATAGTAAAATTCCCCTTTCAGTAAACTAAGTCGATCTATGTTCAGATATAATCCCAACCATTGTTTTGGCCATTTCTAATGCCATCAGTTTATCTTTTGTTTCCAATTGCGCTGCTAGTTTATATATTTCATGAGCAAAATAATCATCTCTGTCATGGTGCTCACCATAAATAAGGCGGTCAACACTGGTATTAAGCGCATGAGCAATCTCCACAACAGTTGCAAGGCTCGGTATGCCGCGCGCATTCTCAATTTGTCCGATGTGACTATCTGAGCAGCCAATAGCTATGGCGAGGTCAGCTTGCGTCATATCAGCAAACTTTCTATATTTTCTGATGTTCTTTCCAAGCGCTTCGTAATCCATTTCCATGTCAACCCTCCATAAATATTATTTTAATCGGAATGATACTTCATTTGAAGAAAGCAACATTCCGATTGTGCGCACCATAAGTGGAATATATGCGTTTTTCAATAATATCCAGGCATTTTTGCACAAAAGATAAGCAAGGCAGATTTTTATCGTTCTAAAAATCTGCCTTGCCCACAACATAAATTTATTTGTTATCAATAAACACATCAAGATTTTTTAACATTTCGGCAATATCATTATCATCAATTTTGATGGGTGTGCTATCGGGATTTTCTGTTTTTGTTTGCACCGCTGACTGCTTTTCTGCAAGCTTTTCGTCTATGATATTTCTAATCAAAGCTTCAATATTCTCTCGCGGCAGACTCGGCTTAACAACAATCTGAACAGTTCCCCCCATATTCATCATTTCTGGGTGAGCCTGTATGTACGCAGCTATAGCTGCAACGACAATCTCACTTTTTTTATTTCCGAGTCGTTCGAGAAATTCTCCTGCTTGGATTTGCTCCAACGACTCGGCCCGCCATTGCAGGGAAAATCTGAATTTCTCGCTCAGTTTCATAGAATATCACCTGCAGGAGCAGCCCCTCCCGGAGTGGATTGCACTGGAGCGACCTTTAGTTGGGCAGTAGCGAGCATTTCATATCCGATAGCATTGGCTCTCGGGTCTAAAACGAAATTAGATTTCACTACCATCGGCGAAGACTCCAAAAATGGCTTGAAAAGAACAGCGCCTCCACCAATAAAAATTGCAGGATTAGACCGTAAATCAACTTGTAATTCTCTTAGCTTGTCCAGTATGCCACCTGCATGCTGCTTTGCCGAAGATAGGATTGTCTGGATTACTTCATCTGGCAGAATCGTTTCCTTCCCTTGAAGAACTGCAGATATATGGTCTTCCTCCACCTTCATATCGTGCAATGCGCTAACTTTACCAATGATATCGTTATTCATAGTGATGACACCCGTTTCAAGGCTTCGGCAAAACTGAAGGTCAGGCTTTCCACTACGAAGTAAAAGAACATCAGTTGTGTAGCCACCGATGTCGAGTATGAACATCCGTGTGGCATCAATAAGCTGTCGGCTCTGCGGTACCACTGCTGCATATGCCTGCGGATATACGAGAATTCTCCTTAACATCAAACAAACGGGAGTATCATTGTATACAAACTTCACGTTTCCGCGCTTGAAATATTGCGAAAACTTATCTTTGAGAACGCTGTAATGCTCGGGTGGAAGTCCAACAGCCAAGTCAACATCTGCAAAAGGCTGTATTCCACCAGCTTCAAGCATTTCTTTCGCGATAGCAAATAGCGTTAGAATAAAATATCGGTCATCCTTTGTCTTGTCACGCATATAGGGAATACGCTGACTGGTGAGCGCCCAGTATTTCCCGTCATATTCAATTACATCTTCTGCTAAGGGCGGACGAACAGTATATTCCGCAAGTCCGGCTGTAAAATTAAAGTTCTTAGTTTTGACGGCATAGTTGCCGTGGTCGATTGCGATTAACATGATAAATTCCTCCTAAAAGTTTTATACTTGATTACACTGTTGAGAGTGCGTATTTGCAACGAAAATGCGCATAATTTGCAGTATGCTCACGAAATTGATTTTACAAAAAGAATAGCAAAAAGCGACACAGCCACCTGCTGCGTCGCCTAATGCTACTTATACTTTATTTTGCTGTAAACAATATTCCCAGATGTAGTCATCCAGCCCTTTGTACTCCGGAGGCCATAAATATGTGCCATAGCTTATCCCCTGCCTGCTGATGAGCGCTGTCAACTCGCGGTATCCATTTTGCACATTGAAATTGCTTAAAAAGTCCATATCAAAACATGTCATAATGTGCTGCACACCAAGTTCGTGAATCGACACAAGTGTCGATTCTAATTGAGAAAGTGCATTCACGCCAGGAACTGCAATAACAGACTGCCCGGTGAGGTGGTGAATGACATCCGCCTTCATCGGCCCTTCTGTTAGCAGCATACGCGCTCTTGGCAGTCCTGCAACATGAACCCAACCTTCAGCCTTGCAACCGCATTGGCGGCCTGTGCTTGATATCCAGCGAAATTTACGTTTGGTTTCGTTGTCAAGCCGAATTTGCAAACCTTGTATTCTCCCTTGTACATCTCTAACAGGAATCAATATGCCTTTTTTACATTCTACGAACTTCCACCTACCAGAGTCATCTTGATAGAAACCGGGTATCCCATCGAGCGGACAGCCGTTGTCTGTCAGCTGTTTTGCCAAAACAGCTCCACCCACAACCAATGAGCTCCGATATTTTCTTTCACTAATTATGCATTCAGATAATCCGCGCGCAAGAAGGCTCTCCATATGATTCGGGGCAAGCGCCAGCCGTTCCAGCAGCATTCGATACACTGTATCGCGTATGGCGATATCCGCCAGTGTACTTTCGCAAACTGCTGATAGCACGTCTGTTTCTGCCTTTCTTGACGCTTGAAGACTACTGTTCTCTCCACTAAATATACGGTCTAGCTCTCGTTTCACATTATCACGACGCACCCCAGTAAACAAAGAATACAGGTCAAAAATACCTCCCTTTTCACCGCAGCGCGGGCATCTATATGCGTTTTTTACAACATTTATATTAAGATGCTTGTGTCTGCCTTGGTCGCATTTAGGACAAGATATATAATACGAAGCTTTGTCGCTTGGCGGATCAGATAAGTTAAGAAGCGAAATAATATCTGTTATGGTATATGTTTTCATACGGCCTCCTTTCTCAGAGAACGGCATTCATGCCGTTCTCTGTATTCAAAAATGGCCTCATACTATACAAGCTTTAATGCGCATTCACAAATCAGCCTGGCGCCTTCGGCTATTACCGGGTCATTTGTATATTTTTCAGCAATCCATTTTAGCGCCTTTGGATCTAGCGTGACCATCTCCCCTAATGTTTTATTCGGAAACTTACCAAGCGGACAAGGTAACTTATAGGCATTTTCCAATTGCATTTCTTCAGAAATCTCCTCGGCTTGCGGTTCCAGTGATACACTTTCGCTAACCTCAGCAGTGGGTTTGGTTTCAGTTGCCAATGTTTCCGTGGTCGGTTTGAGCGGTGTCACAATGGGATTTTCAGGCTGAGGTATCACTGCCCCCAACTCACTGACGGCTATCTCATCATAGCCTTCTCCGGCAGTATGGAACTGCAGTCCAAATCCCGCATTTCGAAGCGCAATACCCACAGCGGCTGTTTGCGCCCATTCGCGCGGTGACACTGTCGGCTTATCTGCAATTGGTCCGCGAGAAGCAGTCGCTTCTGCCAAGAAGCAGTCCGCAGGGTCCATATAGTTTCTGTATACCTTGGCAATGGCAACAAAGAAACCTTGCGCCGGCGCTACACTAATGGCAATTCGTCCTTCCGGATATTTGAGCCTGAACCATGCAATCTGTGCCATGACCGGGAGGCGTTTGCGCGTTTCGCCGGTATTTAAGTCTGTATAGTCCACTGCCAGAGGCGCAGGGTCGAAGCCCTCTACCCTATTGATTGTTTCAATAGCTGTGGTCGCCGCCTTTACAATTGAGTCCGCATTCATTATACAACCTCCTTAATTTTATTTATTTCAACAAAGGTGTTACGGTATGTTAGCCATGCCGGCAATACAGTGTTGATAACCTTTGCAATTTCTGCGCTGTATCTTCCAGGACTATCAGGCACAAAGCTGCCAAATCTCTTTCTGTAATCTGTAATGACCATACTAAGATTACTTGCTGTGGTATTGCGCTGTTTCTGCCCGTTCTCATCAAGCGCAACTCCACTACGACGGTCAACCGTCAAACTTTGTACAAAGGAATCGACCATTTGATAATGTAGGATAATCACTTTAGTATCCATGCTCTGTGGTACTGTTTTAATAAACATCTGGGAGGTTTCTAAAACTTCGATACGGTATAGCAGTTCTTGATACTGCCAAACCTGTTCTGGCGTAATTGCCGCGCTGCTAATGAGCTTATCTAATTCAGTTCTGATTGTTGCATAGTTTTCAAGCATTGTTGCCATATTCAATACCCCTTTCGTTTTTTGGACTGCCGTCTTTTTAGGGCAGCCCTCGTTTATTCTTGTTGCTAGCATGGTGCCGCGCTTCTCCGCATCGACTTTATCAATTGCGATGTGGAGCGCCTTTTTTTCGCCAACTAATATCGCCCGCTGCTTTGCTCGTGTAATTGCGGTATAAACAATCGGCCTTTTCAACATGATATAATGACCTTTTTGGAAATTAATGAGTACCGACATATATTCGCTGCCTTGTGATTTATGCACTGTTGATGCGTAACCCAGCTCCAACATATCCATATCATGTTGAGTATACTCGGCTATGCGCTCATCTCCAAAATCAACAACTACTGTTGTTTCATCAGCCGCTGTGCTAATTGATGTAATTCTACCAATATCTCCATTGTTTATTTCCTCGGAGTTTTTGATCTGCATAACCTTATCGCCTTCGCGAAAAAGTTTGCGACCAACCGTAATCTCGGATTTGTTTATATGCGGCGGATTAACTCTTGCGCGCAGACGCTCGTTCATCGCGCTCACACTGGTTTCAGTTTTCTTTCGATATGGCGTGAGTAGCGCAACATTATCTATTCCGACACGTTTAACCTCATCTACATACAGTGATTCAAGCATATCAGCAGAGTTTGCAAAATTTGCTGACTCAAAAAACATGAAATCATCTCCATAATCAAGGGAAGTATCTCCATGACGAATACGTTTTGCATTTGTTGCAATACGGCTTCCGGCATCCTGACGAAAAACTTTATCAAGAGTCACAACTGGAATGCTGTTGCATGCAATCATTTCACGCAGCACTGCACCAGGTCCAGCCGAGGGTAACTGATCTGCATCTCCAACCAATATCAGTTGACAATTGCGCGGAATGGCCATCAATAGCAGTCTTGCAAGATGTATATCAAGCATTGACACTTCATCAACCAACACAAAATCAGCCTCCAGAAGTTCCGGCATTGTCGTTTCTATGTCATCTTCAGGTCGGAGCCCTAAAACCTTATGAATGGTGGATGCGGGGTATCCCGTACACTCAGACATGCGGCGAGCTGCCCTTCCAGTAGGTGCGCAGCAAAGGATTTTAGCATCAGGTCGCGCCCTCCTGTATATGTCAAGCAGGACCTTCTGAATCAGTGTCTTTCCGGTTCCGGGGCTACCCGATACGATACAAATGTGTGATGTTATACATACTTTAACTGCACTGCGTTGTTCACCTGCTAGTTTTAGTTTGAATGCCTTCTGCACTCGGTCGATTTCTGAATCAAACTGCATCGGATATGCTATTTCTCCACATATGACAAGCTTCTTTAGTTGTTCTGCAACATCTTTTTCTGCTTGAGCAGTTTCGCTCCTGTAAACATTGTCTTGATACAAAGTAATTGCACCTTTGCCTAATAGCCTGAAAGCTTCCTGCGCGGCCATTTTTTCTGTTAATCCCTCTGTTTGGAGCAATTTGATACACCGCTTTGTGAGCTTGTCCTTGTGTAAGCAAAGATGCCCTTGCATTTCAGCATCCTTCAACGTATACAAAATGCCTGCTGAAATACGTTCAGGAGATAGCGAATCTAATCCGAGGTTCATCGCAATCGAGTCTGCTGTTATAAAGCCAATACCCTCCATTTCACTAAGCCGGTATGGGTGTCTGCGAATGATGCCAACAGCATCATTTCCAAAAGCTTTATAGATTTTTACTGCCCTATTTGCTGTAACGCCATGAGGCACTAGTAGCGCAACAACATCACGCGCATTTCGAGATGCCATATACGAGTCGCATATACTCTGAAGCGTCAGTTTTTTTATGCCTGATACTTCCATAAGTTTTTCCGGTTGTGTGTCAAGCACATCCAGTGTTTCTTTGCCGAAATGAGCATATATACGTCCGGCAATTTCAGAACCGATACCTTTAATAAGTCCGGATGAAAGATATGCTATTATACCCTCTCGTGTCGGCACTACAACTTCTCGATAACTTTCAAGTTCATATTGCATTCCATATTGCGGGTCTTTTTTCCATCGTCCATTGAGATCTAATTGAATGCCAACCGCAATTGGCAGATGATATCCAACAACTTTTACTTCAGTTATGGGCGCACCACTTGTATTTAGCACCTTTTCGTCTACCTTATATTTGACAATCATGTATGAACCCTTTTCTGTATCTTCCGTAGAGCGCGGGTAAATCATTTCCTTAAAACTACATATCACCGATTACCCTCCTTACACACTTCGATCGACTAAGACAACTTCCCTATAAAGCCTACACACCTCAGCCACCTCCAATAAGCCGGCTGAGATTCTCTGCGTTCAGAGAAAGAAATGGATGCTTATCATCATAGGAAACATATTTGTTTTCTGCATAGCTTTTTGTCTCAATATGTTTAACTGTTCTCAATAACGATTTGTTAAATACGTGAACCGGAAGTCCTAGCTCTTTAGCAAATTCAATTTCGCATTGAATGCCTTCGCTTATTGTGCTGCCGCAAACCCAAATTTCATCGCTAATTTCAATCATGTTGCGCCCAAACCTAAGTGCAAGCTCACGGTCAGTGCTGCGCTCATCGCAGAGCATGGTCGGCAAATATGCATGTGGTGCACAAGCGTTTACACCCATATTGACATGTGCATAATACGCATAAAGCCGTGCAATGCGCATATTTAGCAGAACGCCTTTCACCGTGGTAGCTCTGCAAGGCGAGCAGATGTATACACGTCTGCGGCTAGTAACAAGGTGATTTTCTAGCATTATATGATCTAGTTTCGCTTCCCAGTTGCCGAAAGAGATTTCGCTAATAATTTCTTGCATTCGCAACATGTTTTCTGCGGTTGTTTTTTCCCAGGTGATTGCATCACATCCCGCCACCTGGCAGCGTGTGGCATCTACTGTTCCATCTGCATTCAGCAATTCACAGTCGGGACTGCACGGCATTGATTGGTCTAAGGCGCATGGGTCAGAACAATCCGCACATGGTTTGCCGCACCATTTTTTATGAGCCATAAGAATTCTCCTTTCTAAAATGTAACGGAGAGAACTTACTGTTCTCTCCGTTACTGTTGTACTATCGGTTTACTTTGCATGAACCACCACCTGCAACTTTCGACTATTGGACGTTTTCGACACTTCATCGTAAATTACAGGATAGTTCTTTTTGAGCAAAGTGCTGTCAGTACGTTTGGACGTTTTCGTTACGAAATCAATTAGGATCTTTTCGGCTGACGTTTCAAATATACCATGCTCATGATCCTTCATCATTTCGGCAATTCGCACCGAGTGGGCGGTAACCTCCTTATCATTTTCTTTTATTCGCTTGTTGTATTCTGCATTCTCACTCTGCAACGCTGCTATACGACGAAGTGGACGCTCATATTTGCTGCCGAACTCAGTAGTCGGAAGACTTGCCTTACTTGCACCATAAATGCGGGCAAGCGCTTCCATTGCAAGTTTTGACGGTACATCAGACATAGTCGGTGGTGTATCGGTTTTGAGGCTGTGAATAAATGCATCCAGCTTTTCAAAAATCATTGCTTCAATGGCAATATCTCGATTAATCCGGCGGATTGCCATGTCATTAGTAGGATGCGTTCCCCAAAGACACGCGATATCTGCAAAATCCAAATCCATAACAGCCAAATAAAACCGCACCTGTAATTCGTAATACCGCGGTATGGCATCATCAGCCCACGCATCTGCTTTGTGCCAACTGGTACTCTTGCACTCAAGCACACCATTTCTGCCAGTTTTCGCTTCGCGTAATCTGTAATCCAAATTTGCAAGTGCATAAGGATATCTAGGGTGCTGATACAGGCCTGTGTCTGCGATAACATCGTTTCCTGTTCGCACTCCATACCAATGCGCAACAATAGGTTCCAGAAGATTTCCCATTTCTTTCTGCTCGGCATTGGCAGAATCATCAGGCGCTAAAAGCCCTTTCTTAATACGCCATAACTCAAGTGGGGTTGTCCAAGGGTTTTCACCAAACACCACAGAAACATCACTGCCTCCAATGGTATACTCAATATCACCTTTAGTCCCATGCGCACGACATTCAAGCCAGCGTTTGCGAGCCATCCCACTTGTATCACAAAGAAGAATTGGCGCTGCCATTACCAGCTCACCGTCTTGGCATAATCGTATTTTTCCCAATTCAGTGTGAGCGCCCTTGCCATTGATTCCTCCAGCATAAGAAGCTTGCTAATCGGGGTTCCTTCAATTTTTGACGTGAACAGGATCTCTTGCATCGCCATAAATATGTCGTGCGCAGTAGCTGTTCCTCCGCCACAAGTAACCTCGAACATTCCAATAGCTTCTAAGGCAGCTTTTTTAGGCATAGCTAATTTTTTGCAAATTGCTGTCATGGCGTTAATCGGATAATCAAGATACACGTTTGTCAGTTTTTCAAGGTTAGCAATTGCATCGCAGAATTTTGCGAACATCATATCAATTGCCTCGTTAAAATCCATGATTTTACTTTGACCACGATGGTCAACAGCCAACATACCCCCGATGTGTATGGGGTGTTGCAGACCGAGAATCAGTGCAGAGACTTTTGCTGATGCCACACCGGTATCTGAGGTAGAAAAACGGATTCCGGGCATGAGCTTTCCTGCCAGAGCCGTTTTCCCTTGGCTATCCAACACCTTTTGGTACGCACCAATCAAATCTGCTTTTTGACCTGGCAGCGACCATGCTGCGCTAGTAAAAGAATGATCGCTGTACCCGGTGTCAAACTCATTGTCAGCGAAACGCTCATCCAACTTTGTTTTTAGCGCATCGAGCAGTTCGTTGATAAGAAGAACGGAATAGTCCGTTGTATCTCCCGAGTGAACAGCAGATACCTTTTCATCGCGAATAAGAAGCAGTGATTCGGCTTTGTGAAGGGCTAAGCAAGCGTTGAGAATGCCTGCAAGATCTTCACGTTTGAGTTTTGGAAGTGCTGTCTCGCTGATTTTTGCACGGTCAAGCAAACTCTTATAGGCGGTTGAACGTAGTGGATATAAATCCTCCCCTACCTTAATTGCAAGACCAAGATTGTTTGCTGTATCCTTCACCGCCTCCTCGCTTACATCAGAAGCGAACGAGGCTTGAGCCGAGTACAGCGGAGATGATGCATCCAGAGGAATCACGCACAAGGTATTAACCTCCGTTCGCTCCCACCGGCTGTTTTTTGACTGCATTTCATGATAAGACATCATATCGGCAAAGCTGTGAAACTCCACAAAATAATCGTCCTGGCATGGTTTTGGCATTGAAGATGCTCCTTTCTTTGTTCGGCTCATTGGCCGCATGATATACAAAAACGGCGCAATCCCGTTGGATTGCACCGATTATGCCATAAATAAAAGGCCGGAAACAAAAAAGTGCCACCTACGGATTTCTCCGTAAATGGCACTTGTGTAACACTGTTAAACTGTGCGCGTTTGTTTCAAACGGCTCTGATACTGATGTTATGATTATACCATCAACAAAAGCGTTCGTCAATGCCGGAATGAAGATAATTCAGGCGTTTCTTGCTGCTTAGTCGGATTTTTCTACTGTAACATTATCACTTTCCATCAAATCATTAAACTCGCATCCTAGCACACTGGCAAGCCGCAGAAGCGTTGCAGCCTCCGCTTTTCGTATATCCTGCCTGCGCTGCTCATATAGCTGAACCATTCGCAGCGACACATCGGCCGCCTCTGCCAGTTCCTTTTGTGTCATCCCAAGCTGCTTGCGAAGGCGCTGGAGATTAGACCCTGCGCGAGCCCGATTTTGCCGGATAATATCATCTGCAACGGAAACAAATTTGGATGGGTCTGCTTCATGAAGCGGGTTATATAACGACAGAACATACAATATGTCTAGCCCATCTCGCTTGAGGTCATAAAAGCGTTCGCCGCTGTTCCACTGGTAATAGGCCAGAATCCAGCCGGCCCAATATTCCGGGCTTTTGTCAATGCCATCCGACACTGCTTGATTCAGCCGCTCGCCCTGCGTGCGATAGATAACCTCAGAAGCAAGCTCCGACCCGGAGAGTCCAGCAGCGTATTTAGGGGAGCCTTTTTCAAATAAGCCGGCGACACCGGAAATAATGAATCGGTCGAAAAAATCGGCAGCGTCATATCCACAATCGTTTACGGCATAATCCAGCATATCTCCGAGATTGTTCATTGCATCATTCAGGTAAGTTTCGGGGTATGCGTGCATCGCCATTTCTCCACGCTCCTCTCATGATATCCAAAATGTATACAGCATCAAGTGTTCTTTGCGTACTGCGTTCTTTCTTGAAAGCCTCACGAGCCTCGCGGTCTCGCGTGCTGCGCAAGGGATAATAGGTTTCGCGGTCAGCCGGTTCGCTGCGTATAAAACGAAGCTGCTCAAACGCTTTTTGTGATACCAAAACGGTTTGCTCTCCAAGCTTTCCTAGGCGCATTGCTTTAGACAGTTGCTCCAACGACAATGCATTGTTCAAAAAGGCATTTGCGAAGGAGAAATAAGAATCGTCCGCGCGATAGCCGGTGATTACATCAAAGCTGCTGATGTCTGGCAAAAACTCGGATAACAAATAGTTTTTTCCCTCTGCCGCAATGTCATTAGATAGACGAAACCGGCGGTTGTTCACCAGCAGGGCAATCCAGTTTAGGATATTATAATTATCCCCGGTAAGTTTCATAACAGACAGGCCGGATAAATCCAAATCGTATTGATTAGCAAATCCGCCACTCTCCTCGCCGCAGGCCCATTCCTTGGCAAGCTCAATCTCGCGCGTGCAATAGAAGCCAAGCCCGTAATCATTGTTCGGATTTCCCATACCCAAAACGGGCTCGCGTATAATCATTCGGGAGCCGTGGTATATTGTAATCATTTCAGACATATTTCATTCCTCCTGTCGTAAATATTATATCGTTATAGCGATAGTTTGTCAATTTCTTTGTTATCCATTTTCAATTGGGGTAAATGAAATTTCTTTGAAGCCAAAGATGTCGCAGTAGTAAAAGCTTCGGTTGTCATTTTCATACAATTCTATTATATCCGAAACCGAGAGCGAATGTCCACTAAATTCCTTCGGATGCGCTATGTTGAATATCTCAAAAATTTTCTCTAGTTCTTCAGTTTTAAGCTGCCCGTCGAACACAACTTTATATACATCCGAAGGCGGTGCGGAAATTCCCTTGCTTAAAACATAACCATATTCACGAAATGCAAATTCAGAATCGACCCGGTCGATTTGATAAATCCTGCATCGTTTTGCTGCACGTTTATTCGCCATGATTAGCCTCCTCATATTCCATCTTCTTTGCCATCTCCGGGAAAACTTCCCGAAACACTTTGAGGTATCTTTTGTTTGCTGATTCTATAAGCGGAGCGTGGGCACTTGTATGTGACCAAAGAATAAGTTCTTCTTCCGGAATGACATATGGGCCAACTGCGTAAAATTTATTTCCGTCATATTCAATTTTTGGCGGCTGTACAATTTCTCGAATCTCACTTTCTGTTGTTGCGGCTTTTATAAACTCAATTTTCTTCATGATAATCGGGTATATGATAATATCTTCCGCTATCCCTTCTCGACGATATCGATTTACAATTTTGTGCAGTGCCATAATTGCACAAAGTTGCACAATAGCAAATGGTCCATCACTCGAAGACGAAAAATCTGCCACTGCGCAAACAATCTCAGCGTCGACATTTCTTTTTGTTTCTTTGTTTGACATGGTGTTTACCTCGATTCTTGTAAATAAAGAACGCTATTCGCTTTTTATAGCAAAATAGCGCTCTTGCGAGAATTATGTTACCAATGTTGATCGTTATATCTGCTACGCTAAGTCCGAATATGCTTTTTCACTACATTTGTGAGTTGGATCGGAAGCTTGGTCAAGTCTGTGATGTCAAGGAATGAATCCCCATAAATGCGTTGGATGTTTTCCTTGTCATTTCCGATTGCGGCCGCCGCAAAAATCAAACCTTTTTTAACATATTCTTGCTTGATTCCGCGAAGATCCTCCTCAGCAGCCGTTCCGCCATAACCCGAGTCAGCAGGTTGTCCGTCTGAAACCAGTATCAGGATTCTTACATCTTCCGGCCGCTTCACGAGCTGGTCAGCGACATACCGCAGTGCTGCCCCGTCACGGTTTGAGGCACGAGCGGAGATATCCATCATCCGATACTTGTCGTTTTGGTAAATTGCATCAAATTCAGCATATGAATACAGGTCAACGCATGACGACCCTGTCGAGTGACCATAGACCATAATCGGAATACCGAGAGAACGACAAAAGTCATATAAAATGATTGCCGCTGCTCTGGCATATGTGGCGCGGTCGCAACTGCACATACTGCCGGATTCATCCAAAAGCAATCCAATAGCGAGTTCCGGAATTTCATTTGGCAGCGAGTTCTTATAGAATACCCGCCCATCATTGCGTGGTAGTGCATGGGCATCGAGCCGACGTCCCATCAGAAGGCTTGTTTGTTTCCCACCACGCCGCTTATCCTGAAGCTGCTGCGTGATAGACTTTTGCAATAGCTTCGAAATATGAATGAGTTCTGCCGATATTTCATCGAATTTTTCTTTATGCCCATCGGCAACTTCCGCCATTCGATGGACAACCATGTTGACACCGCTGTGGATGTTCCCATACGATACACTGTTCGCGAGCTCATTGAGTTCGGCGGTTCGCTCTTTTTCAAGCTGAGTAGTAACAGCGTTCTCGGCCATGTTTTCAAGCAACCGTTCAATGTCTGATGCGGAACCGGCATAACCTGTTCCGGTATACTCATCATCATGCTCGAATTCGCCGCTGGTAGGTTCTGAGAGCTTATCCGTTTCCTCTAAAGGAATACGCCTTTGCTCCTCGGAAGACACATTCTGATGTGAGGGACCCAACGCTGAACCGTCATCGAAGCCCTTTGCTTCTTGTGAAGAACCAGCTCCAGAGTCCTCAGACTCATTCTCATACGCAGCACTCGCACCAGACCCGGATTTCTCTTCTTTTTCGTCCTCAGACTCGCTCGGATTGCTTGCAGCGGCTGCCAATTGTTTGGTCTTTGCCCGCTTGCCGGCTGCTGTAGGTGAACTCGACGCACCGGCTGCTTCGGCAACAGGGGTTGACGTGCCTTCGCTCTCCGTACTGGTTCCTGCCAAAGCTGACATGAGCTGGCTAACGATATCGCCTGCAGAGGCGCTGCCGCCTGATGCCGTTGCGGTTTCGCTAAGTTCTTCGCAATACTCAAGAAAGTCCTTGACGTATTTCCAGCACCGAATCAGTATGATGTTTGTGATGTTCCAACGCTCTTTAGCGGACGAATCCGTGATTGCGGTATCGAGTTCTGTAATCAAGGAGAATACCATCTGTACCCGTTCATCCGAATGCGGTTCATCTCCATATTTCATCTCACCCCATAAGACATAGGATAGAATTAGAGATGTGATGGTCAGCCAGATATGACCGCCGGGTTCA
>JGI994J12354_10001627_pt1 | contig 22629 bp, 21 predicted proteins | sample IntmicLarv3ML3BL_FD_12354 | JGI IMG/M metagenome (IMG submission 12354) | reverse complement strand
ACTCATCATAAGTATCATCATCGTCATCATAATCTGAATAATCTTCATCGTCATCTTCATCGTCAAATGCATCTACATCCATCATTTGAATTTGGTCTAAATCATCAAATTCTTCTGTTGTTTCAAATTTATCAACATATGAATATTGTTTTTTAATGTCTTCGAATTTTAAATAATCTCTAAGACCTCATTTCCCCTCTGAAGTTAAAGCAAATCTATTATCTAAAACTAGATCGCTATATAATTCTGCTATGATAATATTTTTTTTATCATTATCTTCATGAATTTCTTTTGAAATTGTGTTTCAAATATCTTCAAAACTTGCATCGCCTTTGTTTTGTCTTAAAAAGATATATGCCATTTCAATTATAGTTTGTTGTGCCATAATGTGCCTCCGTTGTTAATTTTATAAATTTATTTTTAATCTTTAATAAAGATAAAGGTTTTTGCCTCTGCTGGAGCTATTTTTAAAATTTCTGAAATTTCACTTATCTTCTTTAACTTTTTATCATGAAGTATATAAATGTTTTCGTCTTTTTTAGTGTTATCTATTTTATAAATGCTAAAAGCGCTTTCTTCTATTTTATCAAAATAATATTTCTGAATATCTATTTTTTGTTTGTTTTTTAAGTTTTGATATTGTTCTTCAGAGATATCTCGACTTACGTTTAAAAACTTTCTGTTAATAATCCTGATTGACAAATCTTTTAAAATTATATCATTTTCTTGTTGACAAAGTTTAATAAGTTCCACCATTGTATAATCATCTAGCTCAATATACTTATCCAAATCACACGGTTTATCATTTAAAAAATCTGACATTAAATAAATTAAGCGTTCATTTTTAAATTTATAGTTTTTTTGTTGATATAAATCTTTTAAACGTAAAAATCAAAATTTCAAAGTGTGGTCAAAAGCAGTAGATGTTTTATGATTATAAATTTGTTTGAACATATGATATCTACCTAATAAATAATGTTCAATCGCATTTAATGTTTTTATTTTAAATACTAGTTTATTATCAAAAATTTCTGCGTTTCTAATAATTCACTCCAGATCTAAATTTGCATAATCAACACCCGTGCTTTTTGAATCTCTCAACAAGTAATCCAACCTGTCAGCATCAATTTGACTCGAAATTAAGAGATTGATAATTTTATTTGGATGTTCTCCTCTGATGACTGAAGCAACTTCTTCGGGTAAAATATTATGTTTATTTAGTATTTCATTAATAGTTGTTTTTCCTACTATTAAATCAACACTATATTTTTCATGTGCTCTATTTGCAATATATTCAAATGAATGTGAAAACGGGCCATGGCCTATATCATGTAGTAAAGCTGCTAATTGAGCGATTAATTTTTCTTCCTCTGAGAAATGGAGTGATATTTTTTCATTTGCTAAAATTTTTCTCACTATATGATAAACTCCCAAACAATGTGAAAATCTTGTATGATTGGCTCCAGGAAAAACAAATTGCCCTCCACCTAATTGTGTTATTCGTCTTAGGCGTTGGAACTCTTTACAATTAATTAACTCTTGTATTATTGGAGTAGAAATTTGTATATCTCCATGAACATTATCTCTTATATATTTATCTATCATTTATACCACCAGTTTCATATTTTTTAAAATCTTTTCTTTACCGATTAAAGAAATTGTTTTAGCAAGCTCTGGGCCGTGTTGTGACAAAGTTGTTCAGATTCTAATTGGCATAAACAATTCTTTTCCTTTTTTATTAAATTCAACACCAATTTGTTTAATAATTTCTTTTATGCTTTCTTCATCAAAATTTATAAGAGTTTCAAATTTAGTTTTTAATTTAATTATCATCTCTTTATAATCAAAAAAGTCAGTTAAAATTATTTTTGTTTCATTATCAAAATCACTTTTATCAAAAAAGATATCTAAATGATCGTTGATTTGTTGACCAAAATCTATTTCTTTTTTAAATAATAAAAGTACTGCATCAGTTCATTCAGATGATCTTATTTTAAAAGCATAACGTTTTTCATCAATAAATCGTTTTATAAATAATAAAAATTGTTCATCTGAGATTTTTTTCATTCACTGACTATTAATCCATTGCATTTTTTTCATATCAAATGTGCTTGGTGATTTTGAAAATCTTTTATCATCAAATATTAAAATAAGTTCTTCAATTGAAAAAATTTCTCTTTCTTCTTTTGGGCTTCACCCCAATAAAGCAATATAGTTAAATACAGCTTCTGGTAAAAATCCCTTCTCTTTATATTGAGAAATAAAAAAGATAGAATTTCCGCTACGTTTAGATAATTTCTTTTTTGATTCGTCAACAATCAAAGTTAAATGGCAAAATACTGGTTCTTCTCAATTAAAAGCTTCATAAAGCATACATTGTTTTGGGGTGTTTGAGATGTGCTCTTCTCCTCTAACTACGTGTGATATTTTCATATCAAAATCATCAATAACAACAGCGAAGTTATAGGTTGCTATTCCATTTGATTTTATAATAACAAAATCTCCGATTTCTTTAGAATTAAATTCAACACGCCCTCTAACCATATCATTAATTGCATAAATTTTATTTTCTGGAACTTTAAATCTAATATTGTATGGTTTATTTTTATAATTTAAACTTTCTGTGTTTTTTATATTTAAACATTTTTTGCTATATTTAGTTGAAATTATGCCTTTTTTAATTTGTTCTTCTCTTTCGACTTCTAATTCTTGAGGAGTACAAAAACATTTATATGCTTTATTTTCAGAAATTAATTGCTCTGCAAATTCAAGATAGCGCTTAATTTTTTTGGATTGTACATATGCACCATACTGTTGTTTGGGTTTTAAATATGATTCATCTGCAAAAATTTTTAATCATTCCAAATTTTCAAATTGAGATTCTTTTGAATTTTCAACAAAACGTTCAATATCTGTGTCTTCAACTCTGATAATAAAATCTCCACCATAATGTTTTGCAAATAAAAAATTCATAAGCGCTGTCCTTGCGTTACCAATATGTAAAAAACCTGTCGGAGAGGGTGCGTATCTTAATCTATATTTCATCGCTTTTTTCTCCTTCATAAATTAAAACATTACTATAAACTTGAATTATTGTTTTTTCATAACCATCTGTGTTTGTTGCTTTGATCGCAACTTGATCTAAATTTACTTCAAATAAATTACAAATACTTTTTTTAATTAATATTTTATGATTTTTTAAATTGGGTTCGTCAACAATAACTAAAATATCAATATTTGAAATTAAATAGTTTTTTTGCAATAAATTTTGTTTGATCTCTTTAACAATTTCTGTTGAATTAAAACTTGGTTTCATATTTTTACTTGAAAAATACGTTCCTATATCTTCCATTCCCATAGCTCCATAAAAAGCTTCGCACAAAGAATGAAGCAAAACATCTCCATCACTATATGCATCAATTGTTTTATCACAAGCGATTTTTATTCCACCTAGTGTTATCTCTTTACCTTCTGAAAAAAAATGAATATCTTTTGAAAAACCCACTCGATACATACTGTATTCTCCTATCTTTTAAATTATAAACTATTTTAAAGTTCTCCTTTAAATAAAAAAAAGAATATCTTATATTCTAAATATTTTTAATTTAATTATTAAACTTAAATAAACAGACATCCCCATCTTGGATTAAATATGATTTTCCCTCTAATCTAATTTTACCACTAGCTTTTAACTTCTGTTCATCACCAATTTCAAATAAATCAGTACAAGAATACACATCAGCTTTGATAAAGCCTTTTTTAAAATCTGTATGAATTAAACCAGCACATTGTGAGGCAGTAGAACCTTTTAAAAATTGTCATCCTCTAGCTTCTTGTGGTCCTGCTGTAAAATATGTTTTTAAGTCTAGTGAATTATAGGCGGCTTTTATTAAGGTTTTTAGTCCTGGTTCATTAATACCTATCTCTATTAAAAAAGCATCTCTTTCATCTGCTGTTAATTCGCTTAGTTCTTCTTCTATTTTTGCACAAATTTTTACCAGTTCACAATTATTTTTAAGAGCATACTCTTTTAAATTTTTTACATAGTTATTCTCACTAAATATTTCAGTTTCATCAATGTTTGCAACATAAATCATTTTTTTAGATGTTAGAAGTTGGAATGATCTTAATAACTGTTCTTGCTCTTCATCAAGATTTAATTTATTTAACATCTTTGCTTCTTGTAGTTGTTGTTCGCACTTTTTTAATAATTCATATTCTGCAATTATATTTTTATCTTTTGAAGCTTTATATTTGGGCTCTAATTTTAATAACCTTTTTTTAACACTCGCTTCATCTGCTAAAATTAACTCTAACTCAATGATTTCTGCATCTCTTATAGGATCAACACTTCCTTCAACGTGTGTTATATCTTTTGAATCAAAACACCTTACTACTTGACAAATAGCGTTTGTTTCTCGAATATTTGCTAAAAAAGCATTTCCTAGTCCTTCGCCTTTACTTGCACCCGCAATAAGTCCTGCAATGTCTACAAATTCAATAGTAGTGTAAACTGTTTTTTTGCTTGAAAAAATATGTGCTAGTTTATCTAATCTTTTGTCTTTGACTTCTACAATACCAACATTTGGTTCTATTGTAGCAAATGGATAATTTGCCGCTTCTACTTTTGAATTTGTTATTGCGTTGAATAATGTTGATTTACCAACATTTGGTAAACCAACAATTCCTACTTTTAATGCCATATAGTTACTCTTTCTATTAATCTTCTTGAATTAAATTTAAAATTTCTAAAATTCGGTTTAGATCATTATCGCTTGAATAATGTATTGTGAATTTTTTGTTATCAATTATAACTTTTGTTCCCAATTTTCTCATAATCATATTTTCTGTTGCAATTATTTCTGGGGACTTTGTTGCACTTGTTATTTGTTTATCGCTTGTTATAGTTAAAGCATTTTTAATTAAATTTTCAACTTCTCTTGCGGATAAATTAGTTGTGATTATTTTATTATAAATCTCTTCTAACAAATTTTTATTATTTAAAATTGTCAACAACGGTTTTGCTTGTCCCATTGTTATTTTTTTTTGCATCATAGCTTCTTGGATCTTTTCTGGTAAATTCAAAAGACGCATTATATTTGCAATGTGCGATCTTGATTTTCCTACTCTTGCAGCTATTTCTTCTTGTTTTAGTTTTAAATTTGTTGCTAATTTTTTGTACGCTACTGCTTCTTCAATATCTAATAAGTCTACTCGTTGGATATTTTCTATAATAGCAAATTCTTCCATTTGTAAATTTGTTAATTTTAAAGTAACGGTTGGAACTTCTTTTAAACCTGCAAGCTTTGCAGCTCTCGCTCTTCTTTCTCCGGCCACTATTTCATTATTGTTATTAATAATAATTGGTTGAATGATTCCGTGAAGTTTTATAGATTCTACAAGTTCATTTATTTGTTCATCATCAAATGTTTTTCTAGGTTGATAAGGATTTGGAGTTAATTTATTAATTTCAGTTAGAACAACAATTTCTTTTTCAACTTTATTATTTGTCTGTATTTTATCAACTAAATCTGTTACTGATTCACCAAATAATTCATCTAATCCTTTAAAGTTATATTTCTTTTTATTGGCCATTTGCTTCTAACACCTCTCTTACAAATTTTGCATACGCTTGTGCTCCGGGACTAGACTTATCATATTCAAAAACAGATTGACCATCAATTGATGATTCAGCTATTTTTATATTTCTTGGTATGTAATTTTTATAAACTTTACCTTCGAAAGTTTTTACAACCTCTCTTAAAACATCATGAGCTAATTTAGTTCTTGAATCAAACATTGTAATTAAAACACCCTCTATGGTTAAGTCTTTATTTAAAGTTTCTTTAACTTTTCTAATAGTTCGTAATAAGTGTGAGACACCGTGCATAGCATAGTGTTCAGCTTGTATTGGTATTAAAATAGAATCAGATGCTGCTAAACCATTTCTATTTATTAACCCTAAGCTTGGGGGACAATCAATTATAATAAAATCATATCTGTTTTTAATTGTAGCAATTTGATCTTTTAATATATTTTGTTGACTTGTTTTTTGTTCTAATAAAATAATATCTATGGCAGCTAAATCTAATGAACTTGGAACTAAATCTACATTTGGTTTAATTTCTTTGATTAAAATATTTTCTAGCGAACTTTCCCCAATAAAAATTTCATATAAACTTTTTGTTTTTTCATCTATTTCGTACCCCAAACCTGAAGTTGCATTAAATTGAGGATCCATATCAATTAATAAAACTTTTTTTCCAAAAAATCCCAGACCACACGCTAGGTTAATAGAGGTGGTTGTTTTTCCAACTCCTCCTTTTTGATTTGAAACTGAAATTACTTTTGCCATGGCTATTTTCTCCCTTCTGTTTAATGTCCTAATGGTTTTTTCTTAATTTGTGCATACGACCTAGGATAAATTTTATCAGTTGATGCTATTTTTTTATAAAAAAGATTTACTCTTTCTCCAAGATTTTCAATGTTAAGTTTTTGGGTTTTTAGCAATGAAAGTTCTAATTTTTGTTCTTTATTATTCAAACTGGCCATCTCATTATTCGCATTTTTAGATTTTAAACAAATAAAAACTCCACTAACTTTTAAAGCTTGAACTCCCACTTCTAATAAAATGTTTAAAGGCGCCATAGCTCTTGAAATAATAATATCAAATTTTTCTCTATGTTTAACACTATAATCCTCTGCTCTTTCACAAATAGTAAATACATTTTTTAAGTTTAATTCTTTAATAACATAATTTAAAAAAACTACTTTTTTATTATTTGCTTCTAATAAATATATTTTTGTTTTAGGAAATAAAATTTTTAAAACAAGACCCGGAAAACCTGCTCCTGTTCCTATATCTAATATTTTTTGGGTTTGTACCTCTAATTCTTTTGTAAATAAAATTGAATCAAAAAAATGCTTTATAAAAATTTTGTCATTGTTTACAATTGCAGTTAAGTTATATTTCTTATTTTCTTCTTGCAAAAGGTGTAAATATTTTAAGAGGTTGTTTTTCTTTTTTTGGTTTATATGGCCAAGTAAATTTTCTATCAAAAACCAATCAAACATAAACTACTTCCCATCCTCTTGATAAACAGATACACACACGTTCTAATTTTACCAAATTTATTCATAATTTTTTAATCGGTTGCTCTTATATTAAAACTTTTAAAAGACAAAACGAAAATGGTTTTTACTTTTTTTGTAATTTTATTTACTCTTTAAATTAATTGTTTTTTTGTGGTTATTATATTTTTTAATTAATTTTTTATTAATTAAAAAAGCGTTGATGATTATAACAATAAACGCAACTCACATCATTGGAACTATCAAGTTGTCGGCTCCCTCTCCAACAAAAAAATTTATAACATTTTTAATGATACTAATATAATGCATATAACCAATCATAAATATTAAGATTGATAAAGTTATTATGTTTAAAATGTGTGTATGTTTTATTTTTTCCACTTCAACCTTATTTGTTTTTCTATTTCTAACAACACCAAACATAACAAGCGCATAAGAAGAAAAAGCAAATAAAATGCCTGTGTCAGCAGAATAGTCTGTTACTAAAAAATAATCAGAACTATCTATTAATAATGAAGATACAACAAATGAAATTAACATTACATCTGTAATAATAATACTTATTCAACAAGCGTTTTTTCACACAATTTTTTCATCTAAATTTTTCTTATATAAATATTTTTCGTTGTATGATGCTTGAATAATTTTTGGAAAAAGCATCGTGTATGCGTTAATTGTAGTTAAAAGAGTCACAGTGACAATTAAATTAAATGCAAGCGAAAACGAAGGTGACGCTTCTGAAAACATACTTAAAACATTCCCTGTGGGAGACACTAAGAAAATCGAAATTGTAACAATTAAATAAAATATCGCTGTTGAGATAACTCCGACCAACATTCCAGGAGCCACCACTGATTTGTGTTCAATATCTTTTTGAATTGTTATTGAATCTAAAAAACCATCAAAAGTAAATAAAATTGGTATTAAACAAGCAAAAATGCTATTAAATCTAAAATTTCCTGGGTTTGTAAAAGCGTTTTCATTAACATTTCCAGTCGCAAATAAAACTATCCCTCCAACAATAACAATTATTAATGGAATGAATTTTAAAATAGTTACTATAATTTGAATCCAATTTCCAGATTTTCTATTTAAAGAGTTTAGAACTTGAAAACAAATTAATAAAATACAACCTAAAAATAATTCAATAGCTATTCTTGCATTATCTCCTCCCAAAATATCATTTAAATTTATTTGTTGAATGGAGTATATAAAAACATCAATGGAATTAAATAAAGAATTAATTGTAAATAATGCACCAATAATTGTTAAGAGAGGCGAATATATTACTACATAAAAAATAGAGAAAACAATTCCTCAATTTCTTCCCAAGAACTTATCTCCTAAAATAGGCATTGTATTAAAACAATCTTTTTTAATCGCGCTTGAAGCTTCGATAAACGAAAACATCATCATACAAGCAAAAATTCCAATAAACACTCATACTGAAAGAGCAACTCAAGGATTATCATTTGCTCTAGCTAAAACTCCTGAATCTCCTGAATTTCTTAAATAAATTCCAGATCCGACCACTATCCCAAATGTCATTGAAAAAATTGTTAGAAATTCAAATGTTTTGTTTTTAACTTTATTTTTCTTGTTAACGTTTATCATTGTTCTTTTTTAGACCATGTTGTACTTCTTTTTTAAATAAAATAATAACATTTGGATGTCTGCTGGGTTTACTCCTGTTATTCTTGATGCTTGTCCTATTGAAGAAGGTCTAATCCTTTCTAGTTTTTGTCTAGCTTCTGTTGCGATATTTTCAATTTTTGAATAATCAATATTGTCTGGTATTTGTTTATTTTCAAGTTTATTAAATCTTTCAATATTTTCGTTTTCTTTTTTTATATATCCTTCAAATCGAATATTAATTAAAATATTCTGTAGCTGGAGATCAGATAATTCGCTTAAATATTTTATGTGTTTAGCTAACAGTTTTATATCAACTTTTGGTTGTTTTAAAATTTCATAACCACTTAATCCTTGTGATAAATCTGATTGACCCAATAAACGTAATTCTGTTGCTAATTGTGATTTTGGCACAAACCTTGTTTCTTTTAAAATTTGTATTGCTGTATCTATTTCTTTTTTAAAATATAAATATTTATCATGCTCATCTTTTGATATTAACCCAATTTCAAAGCCATATTTTTTTAATCGTAATTCAGCGTTGTCATTTCTTAAGGTTAACCTCTTCTCTGAACGACTAGTCAATAAACGATAAGGTTCTATTAAGCCTTTATTAACTAAGTCATCAATCATAACACCGATGTATGATTCGCTTCTTTTTAAAATCAATGGTTCTTTATTTTCAATTTTTCTGACAGCGTTTATACCTGCAATTAAACCTTGACCCGCAGCTTCTTCATACCCACTAGTTCCATTAATTTGACCCGCAGTAAAGAGGTTATTTATTTTTTGGAATTCAAGTGATAGTTTTAGTTGTTGAGGATCTATACAATCATATTCAATGGCATAGGCTCATTTATCAACAACAACATTTTCAAAGCCTGGTAAACTACGGAGCATTTTGTTTTGAATTTCAATTGGCATTGAAGTTGAAAAGCCTTGAACATAAAATGTATTTAAATGTTTTGATTCGGGTTCTAAAAAAATTTGGTGTGTTTCTTTTTTGTTGAAACGAACAATTTTATCTTCAAAACTGGGACAATATCTAGGACCTGTTGCAACAACTTGTCCAGAATACATTGCAGATCTCTTTAGATTATTTTCAATAATTTTTTTAGTTTCTAGTGTCGAATGAATTAAATAACAAGGTTTTTGTTTTTCAAATTCTATTGGATTTAATGTGCTAGGAGAAAAAGATAACTTCATATTTGTTCCAGGTTCTATAATAGCTTGGGATAAATCAATTGAATTGATTTTTACTCTTGGAGGTGTTCCTGTTTTAAATCTTAAACATTTTATATTTAATTTTTTAAAAGATTTTGAAAGTTTTTCTACAGTAACCTCATCATTAGGTCCTGCGTTATACTTTTCTTCTCCGCGATAAATAACACTTTTTAAATATGTTCCTGTTGTTAGAATAACTGCTTTGCATTCTATTGTATCGCCATTTTTTAAAATAACTTTTTTTATAGTGTTGTTTTTATCTAGTTCAATGTCTTCAACAGTTCCAACAATTAAATTTAAGTTTTTTTGCTTTTCAATAGTTTCTTTCATATATTCTGAATATTCAATTTTATCTACTTGCGCTCGCAACGCTCACACACCAGGACCGCGCGATGAATTAAGTAACTTCATCTGAAGCGCTGTCTTATCTGCAGCTTTACTCATTTCTCCACCAAGAGCATCAATTTCACGAACAACTATTCCTTTTGCTGGTCCACCAATTGAAGGATTGCAAGGCATAGTTGCGATTTTATCTTCATATAAATTTATCAGTAATGTCTTTTTGTTTAGGCGTGCAGAAGCTAGAGCGGCCTCAACTCCTGCATGGCCAGCACCAACAACCACAACATCTGCTTTCATAATTAATTCTCCTTTGGTTATTTAATTCGTTTGTATAGAACATCTTTCAATATTATTTTATCAAACTCAAAATTATGTTCTTTTAATGAATCAAAATTAATGTTTTTATTTTTTAATCCCATTTGGTCAATCATTTTATCATAAGAATCTGTTAAAATTGGCTTTAATAAATAAATGATTATAATAATATTTTTTTGTAAAATTAATAAAATTTGTGTCAACTTATCTTGATTGTTCTCTTTTTCAAGACTTCATGGTTTTTCATCTTCTATAAATTTATTACATTCACTTCCTAATTTTAAAACCACTTGAACCGCTTCAGACATATTATAATTATCCATTAGCATTTCATATTCTTTAATAGTTTTGTTTCCTAACTTACTTAAATGGTTTTCTTCAATTTTAACTTTGGGCAGTATACCATCAAAGTACTTTATAATCATATTTGTAACCCTTGATATTAAATTACCAATATTATTTGCTAAGTTTGTGTTAAATGATTCAATAAATAATTCTTCTGAAAAACTTCCATCTTTATTTGTTGGCAAATTATTTATGATATAAAACCTCAATGCATCAGCTCCGTATGTATCAATTAATTCCAATGGGTCAACTATATTGCCGATTGATTTAGACATCTTGATGTTTTTGCTTAAAATTCATCCGTGACTTAATAATTTATCTGGAGTCTTTAAGTTTATAGATTTCAACAATATTGGTCAATAAATTGAATGAAAGCGAGTAATTTCTTTACCAATAAGTTGTAAAACTTCTCCATTAGTTCAAAACTTATCTAAGAGTGTGTTGTCCTCATTACCTCACCCTAATGCTGAGATATAACTTAAAAGAGCGTCAAACCAAACATAAATTACATGTTTTTTATTTTCAAGCACAGGTATTCCCCAAGAAAAATTAATTCTTGTTATAGATAAATCTTCTAATTCATTATTTATAAAACTTGTAAGCATTTCATTTTTTCTAGATTCAGGCTCTAAAAAATTTGTTTTAAACAAATCATTTAAATAACTTCTAAACATAGATACTCTTAACATATAAGTTTCTTCTTGAAAATCTATTGCTGTTTTAAAACAGACATTGTGAACAAAAGCGCTATCCATTTGATCTGTTTTTAAAAACTCTTCGCAACTTAAACAATATTTACCACTATAATTTGAAAGATAAACCAAATCTTTTTTTAACAACAAAGAAAACGCCTCTTGAACAGCGTTAATATGGTCTTTATCATCAGTTCTTATGAATTTGTCATAATTAATATTTAGATTTTTTCATAATGTTTTAAATGTTTTAACAATTTGATTAACATAATCTTTTGGAGTTTGATTTGCTTCTTTGGCTTTTAATTCTATTTTTTGGCCGTGTTCATCTGAACCCGTTAAAAAATAAACATCATAGCCTTGCTCTTTTTTGTATCTCGCTATTACATCTGCCAAAGTTGTGGTATAAGCATGACCGATATGTAGATTTCCACTAGGATAATAAATTGGTGTTGATACAAAAAAAGATTTCTTCATATTATTCTACCTCTGACTGCAAGCTATAAATACCTTTTAAGCCTCCATAACTTTTATTATAAGTTATTCCATAACCTACAATAAAGATATCTTCAACTTTAAATAATGAACTTACTTCAAAATTTTCTATTTTATTTTTTGAATTTTTTTCTATTAAAGCTAGAACTTTAATATTTTTGGGTTTTTCATCGTTTACATTGTCATATATTTTTTTTGATGTTAAACCACTTTGAAGTAAACCGGTTATAATCAAAATGTTTTTATCTTTTAATGACTCTTCGCCTTCTGCGTTAGGTTTTTGGTGATTATTTTCATAATAGTCCTTAGTAATAAATCTAATTGTTGTGTCTATTTGCAATTCGCGAATTAAGTCTGCTGCAAAAACAAATGTATTTGTTAAATCTGCAATTATTGTTAACTGCTCGTTTTCATACATTTTAGAATATTCTGATGCAGCCTTAATTATTGCAGATTTAATTTCTTCTTCTGAAATTAAAATCATAACATGTTGATTATTCATAATAATTCATAACCTTTCTAAAATCTTTTATTATATTTTGTATAAAAAAGATTGAGTAATAAAGTTTTGGTATTTATTTGTTGGTTTGATAAATATTTAAAATATTTGTTTTATAATAACTATTCAAACATTAGCAAAATAAATTTATAAACTTTTTCTTTGATTATTATACTAGAATAATAACTTTATATTTAAAAACATTCTTAATTTGTTTAATTTAAAATTTTTTATTAAATCTACTCATAATTTTTTTAAAATCATTTTCTAAGATGAATTGGTTGAGAAAATCAGAAACCTCTTCTATACTGGTTTTAATTTTATTAATTTCTATTTTACTCATTTTACTTAAAACTCAATCACTGATTTTATAACCTTCAAGAGGCGGGTCAATACCTATTCTAACTCGATTAAATTGTTGGGTACCCAACAATTTAATAATGCTTTTAATTCCGTTGTGTCCGCCTGAACTGCCTCGTTCTCTAAATCTTAAAAAACTTAAAGGCATGTCTTTATCATCATATAAAACTATTAAATCATTGTTATTAATTTTATAAAAATTTAAGATATTTAAAACTGCTTCTCCAGATAAATTCATATATGTTTGCGGTTTGGCAAAAATGACTTTTTCTCCCTGAATATCTGCAAAATACAAAATAGCATTAAAGTCATTCTTTATTTTTGTAATTTTGTAATTTTGTAATAAAACATCAATTGCAATAAAACCTGCGTTATGTCTAGTTTGTTCATACTGTATTCCAGGATTGCCAAGACCAACAATTAATTTAGCCATTATTTTTTTATTTGTTTTAAATACGCTTCAGCTTTTTTAATAATTGAAGATTTAAACTCATTATAAACTTCAGTTAATGAATGTCTTTCATATGAATTTAAAATCATATTCGCAATCAAATCAGAAACAGTAATAGTTTTTAATCCTGGGAATTTTTTTTCTTCTGGAATTTCAATTGTATCTGTGATTGTTACGTCTTTAATGATTTTTTGTTTTATCATTTCAAACATTTTAACTTTGGCATCTCCATTAAATAAACCATGGCACGCTATAATTCGGATTTCTTTTGCTCCTGCTTGTTTTATGGCTTTAGCACCATTAATTATAGTTCCTCCAGTGTCAATCATATCATCAATAATAAAACAAATTTTATTATTGACATCTCCCAAAACAAACTCTACTTCTGATTTATTTGCTTCTACTCTTCGTTTAGCGATTACAGCCATTCCGGTTGTAATACCATTTGTGTATGACGCAATATCACGCACTCTATTAAGACCACCATAATCTGGTGATACTAAAATACATTCTTCTGGTAAAAGTTTTTCTGATGAAATAAAATCAATAATCACAGATGCTACTGTTTGTGCTGTTGAAAAATTATCCATAGGAATGTTAAAAAAACCCATAGTTTGTGTTGAATGGATATCTACCGTAATTATTCTGTTTGCTCCAGCGACTTCTAACAGGTTTGCCACTAACCTTGCAGTTATTGGTTGACGCCCTTTTGCCTTTCTGTCTTGTCTTGCATAACCAAAATAAGGTATAACTACGTTAATTTGAAGAGCACTTGCTCTTTTAAAAGCATCAATCGCAATTAATAATTCCATTAAATTGTCATTGACTGGTTGGTTGGTTGATTGTATTACATAAACTTCATGACCACGAACAGATTCTTCTAGTTGTACTATTATTTCGCCATCCATAAACCTTCTTGTGTTTGCGTTTAGTGGGTTAACCCCTAGCTTTGAACATATTTTTTTTGTTAGTTCATTACTTGAAGACAAACCAAATACCATAATCTTCTTTTTTTCCATAATTTTATTCTCCATAATGATTATACTGCCAAATTTCGTTTTTTGTTATTTAAAAAGATTTAAACTTCTAAAAAAACTAAATTTCTTTTAATAAGAGTGATTATTTTACTTTTAAAATACTATATAATGAAAAGTAGCTTATTTTAAGGAGATTTATATGAGTTTAGTAAGTTTAGAGGGTATTGCTCATAAAGTTGGTAATAAATCACTTTATGTAGATGCACATCTCAAAATAAATAAAGGCGAGCACATAGCCTTAGTTGGACCTAATGGAGCAGGAAAAACAACATTATTAAATATAATCGCACAAAACATTATTCCCGGTCATGGTAGTGTAAACATACACCCAAAAACAAAATTTGGTTTCTTAGACCAACACCAAGAAGTAAATAACGAACAAACAATTGATGCTTATTTAAAAACTGCTTTTAATAATTTATATGAATTACAAGAACAAATGAATAAAATTTATGAAGAAATGGCTCTTGAATATAAAGAGGAAGAATTAATTAAAGCTTTAAAATATCAAGAAATTTTAAATCTCAATGAATTTGATATGATTGATAAAAAAATAGGAAATTTAGTAGACGGCTTAGGCATTGGATTAAATCAACTGCCTAAAAAAATAAGAGATCTTTCTGGAGGCCAAAAAGGAAAGGTAATACTAGCAAAACTACTTTTAAGTGATAAAGATTTTTTGCTATTAGATGAACCAACAAATTTTTTAGATTTACAACAAGTAGAATGATTATCTAAATTTTTACAATCATATGAAAAAGCATTTATAATGATTTCTCATGATGCTGATTTTATCAATAAAACTTGTACCATTATATACGCTTTAGAAAGCCAAAAATTAATTCGTTTCGTTGGAAACTATAATAAATATTTAGAAGATTCTAGTATGCTTAGAGATCAATATGACAAAGCATATACTTTTCAACAAAAGGAAATTAAAAAGTTAGAAACATATGTTGCAAAAAATAAAGCTCGAGCAAGTACGGCAAAATCAGCAAAATCAAGACAAAAAATTCTAGATAAAATGGATGTTATAAACGAGCGAAGAGATTTAGTTAAACCTAAATTTAACTTTTCTTATAAAGCCCCTAGTTCCGCTGTTGTTTTAGATGTAAAAAATTTAATAATAGGTTATGACAAACCTCTTTTACACGCTTTAAATTTCTCTGTCAGAGAGGGAGAAAAATTTATTATTTCAGGAAAAAATGGAGTTGGGAAAACAACATTTTTAAAAACTATTTCTACAGAAATAAATGCTTTTGATGGTGAGGTTAACTTAGGTGTTGGTGTTCAATCTGCTCTATTTAAACAAACAGAGAACTTAAATTCTATTACGCCTGTTCAATATTTATTAAATAAATTTAACAATATCTCTGAAGCAGAAGCTAGAGCAAAAATTAGTCAATTTGGGATTAAAGGATTGTTAATGGCACAACCGATGGAAAAGCTTTCGGGAGGAGAACAAACTCGGGTTAGGCTAGCAGCTTTAAGTATGATTCCTTGTAGTTTATTAATTTTAGATGAGCCAACAAACCACTTGGATGTGTTGGCAAAAGAAGCCTTGTTAGAAGCAATACAAAATTTTAAAGGAACTGTCCTATTAACAACTCATGATATAAATTTTTCTACATTATGGGCGAACAGGATAATAGATTTTGAAACATTAGTGTAAAATATAGATAGTCATTTAAATTACGGAGGTGTTATTATGTCAGAAGAACAATTTGATTCAAAGTGTTTTAAATGCGTTGATGAAATGCAAAAAACAGGTCAAGGAGGTGCCGCTGCACGAATACTTGCTATGAAAATGCAAGAAAATGTGACTAATCAAGATGTTGATAATATTTATGTTTGTGCTAGACACTTATAAATAAAAAAAGAAAACAATTCGTTTTCTTTTTTTATTTATTATTTATAACAAAAGTTGATCCACTTCCAGACATAACGCCTAATTTAGTAATTTTTTCTAATTGAGGGTATAAAGTGATAACAGTTTTTGTTAAATGATTAATCTCGTTGTTATGACCGATTTCATCAAACATCTTATAAACTAAACTTGTATCACAATTAATGTTAGTTAGAATTAAATCTTTTTTTGAAATTTGCCTTTTTGTTGGCTGTTTTTTGATTTTTTCTCCATAGCCCTCTGCTTTCGCGGTTTTAAAGCCACTTAAAAAAAAATATGAATCATAACCAACTATCGATGCAATCTTTTCATCTAATTCTAAAGTTCTTTTTTTTATTAAAAATTTATAGATAGATATTGCATTAGAAGTTCCCCCACCCAGACCAGATCCTATTGGAATATTTTTAAATAATTCTATTTTATAAAAATTTTTAATTAGTTTTTCTTGTCTTAAATAATTTAATACAGTAAAAATTATATTTTCTTTTTCTAATTTCTTGATATTGCAAAAAATTTTATCTTTATTATCATTTGTTTTTATGATTTTTATTTTATCGTAAAAATCTTTTACAAGTGTAACTAATGTTTCAATAGGATGAAAAGTTGATTCATCTGCTTTATAAACTTTTAAGTATAGATTTACTTTCGCCAGCGCTTTAATTTTCATTTTGGACCTCATTTCATAATAAAATAAACTGATCCATTGTTATGTTTTCGGGTCGCAAATTTTTATCAATATCTATTTTTTGAAGAATTCTAGTGGCTTTTTCTTTATCGTTGGTGATGTTAAATAAATTATTTAATATAGTTTTTCGCTTATTATTAAAAATTTTTCTGACAAAGGCAATAAATTTTTTATCATTATTAATTTTTTTTAAATTTTTTGCAGTAAATTTAAAACTAACTATTGCTGAATCAACTTTTGGGACAGGGTAAAACATTTTTTTTGAAACACTAAATTCATATTTTAACTCCGAATAAAATTGACAAGCAACCGATAAGTTATTATAGTTTTTTTCATCTTTTTTTGCGCAAATTCTGCTAGCAACTTCTTTTTGCATCATCAAAACTGCACAACTTAAAAAGTTTGATATCTCCAAAATTTTAAAAAGTATTTCGCTTGTTATATAGTATGGTAAATTTGAAATTATAGATACTTTTTGATGACTTTGGTTTAAAATTATTTTTTTTAAATCAATTTGTAAAATATCTCCTATTATTAATTCAAAATTTTTTGAAATAATATTCGTTTGCAGCACCGTTTTTAAACTTTCATCTATTTCAATGGCTATTACTTTGTTATATTTATCACAAATTTCTTTTGTTAATGCTCCTTTACCTGGACCAATTTCAATAATCAATTGGTCTTTATCTTGGTCTAAACAATTAATTATTTTATTAATTAAATTTTTATCTGATATAAAATTTTGTCCAAATCATTTTTTTAAAAAGACCATACACTTACTCTCCTATTATCATTTTTATATCTATTACAGTTAAATTTAATAAATTTAATCATTTAAATAATTTTTTTGAATTAATTTGATCATTTCAATTTAGATATTTTGCAATTTTAATTCGGTTTAACTTTAAATAAAAATCATGTTTTAAATATTCTTCTCATGTCAAAGAAGTCGTATCCCGTCCTTTAAATTCCACTACATTTTCTAAAGCTTTGATAATATTTTCATTATCAGCTTCTGCTATGCCTTTTTTTGAACTATTTATATCTTTTTTTAAAATAAATGCATTAAAACATTTATAATTAAGATGAGAATTAATAGTATCTCTAATTTTAATGCCCGCTTCATCTGGATCGGTAAATACTATCACCCCTTGAGTTTTATTTATTTGAGCAATAATGTTTAGCGTTTTTTTATTAAGAGCTCTTCCATTCGTTTCGATAGTTTTGATGTTATCTTTACCAAAAATTGCTTGGAGTTTGCTTGTATCTGTTTTTCCTTCAACTACTACTACTTGTTTGATTTGCATAAATGTAATACACTCCTTTAATGATTTTACACTAGTATTTTTTATAAATTTGTAGTATAATCCTATGGAAGGGTTTTTTCTTTATGAAGGAGGAAAATAAAAATGGCATCATGAGATCGTAAAAGAGAATTCGTCGCATTAGATTTAGGTACAAGTAATGTTCTTGCTTACTTAGGTGGACAAGGTATAATTTATAACGAACCTTCAGTTATTGCGTACGATACATATACAGGCTCAATTGTAGCTTCTGGAGAACTAGCGTCAGAAATGATTGGTAAAACCAATGATGGAGTGAGAATGGTTGTTCCGTTAGTTGATGGAGTTATTGCTGATTTAGACGCAGCAAAAGACTTGATTAAAATTATCTTTTCTCGTATTAAATTGTCAGAAATCTTGAAAAATGCTTTAGTAGTCCTTGCTTGCCCTTCAGGAGTTACTGAATTAGAAAGAGGAGCATTAAAACAAGTTGTTATTGATATGGGTGCAAGAAATGTGCTAATTGAGGAAGAAGTGAAACTTTCAGCCGTAGGAGCTGGAATTAACATTTCTCTTGCGAGTGGACATTTAGTTATCGATATTGGTGGAGGAACAACTGACATTGCAATTCTTTCTGCTGGAGATATTATTATCTCAAAATCAATCAAGATTGCTGGAAATCAATTTGATGACGAAATTAGAAAATATATTCGTGCTGAATACAACGTATTAATTGGACTCAAAACTGCTGAAAAGATCAAAATTGAGATCGGTTCTTTAGTAAAAATCGATAACGGGCGTACCTACCGAGCATTTGGTAGAGACGTGATTTCAGGTTTACCAAGAGAAGTTGTTGTCTCACCAGATGAAGTTAAAAATGCTTTATTATCACCATTATCAAAAATTACAGATTTAGTTGTTGAAGTTATGGAACATACTCCAGCAGAATTAGCTGGAGATATTATTAGAAATGGTATTACAATTTGTGGTGGTGGAGCTTTATTGAGAGGGCTAGATTCATACTTTGAGTCAATCTTCCAACTAAAAACTTCTATTCCCGCAGAACCGCTAATGACAGTAATTGATGGTGCAAAAGAGTATGAAAAACAAGCCGATAAATGATTAGAAATTGTCGCACTGAGAGACGCAAAAGAATATACTATTAGATAAAAAATAAAAAAAGGAGGTTAAATTAAAAGCTCTTTTTTTTATTTTTAAATTTCTGTTTTTAATTATATAGTTAAATTAAATAAAAAATTTCCAAAATTATATTTATATTTTTTAGTTTTTTGAGATAAACACACAAGAATAACGCCATCTAAAACAAGTCAATTACAAAAAATATGTTTTTTATTAAAAAATAATATATAATCTATTTGTCGCATTATAAAAATAATATAGGGAAGAGAATTAACATGGCAGCACAAAAAAGACACATTGCAATAGATATAGGGTCTAGTAAAACAAAAATATATATAGAAAAATTAGGGATAGTTTTTAATGAAGCGACTCTTGTAGCTGTGGATAATAATGACCATAAAGTTGTTGCTGTCGGAGATGAAGCAAAAAAAATAATTGGAAAACTAACAGCAAATGTTTATATAAAATATCCTATGAAAAACGGAATAATCACAGATATGGTTATTTGTAGGTTATTTTTAATACATGTTTTAAATAAATATAAAAATGAAATTAAAGGTGGCATTGTTACTTTGGCATGTCCAGTAAGTGTTACAAAAATTGAAAAAGAGGCGATTGTTACAGCTATTAAAAAACTTGGCGTTACTTTTGTTGATGTCCAAAATGATATAAAATTAGCTGCTCTTGGAGCGGGAATTAATGTTACAAATGTCAGTGCTCAGTTGTGTTTAGATATCGGCGGTGGGAAAACAACAGCCGGAATAATTTCTTATAATGAAACTTTAACTACAAATCTTTCAAAAATTGGCGGAAACACAATTGATTTTGAAATCATTAAACTTTTAAGACAGAAAAATCAAATTTCAATCGGAGAAATAACTGCTGAAAATATTAAAAACACTATTGGGGCACTTGTTAAAAACAAAAAACCTTTAACCATGACTACTTATGGATATGATTTAACCACAGGTATGCCTAGTGAAATAAGTTTATCTGAAGATAACATTTCAAAAATAATCATTTCAACATTTAACAATATAACTGTGTTGGTTACTAGCGTTTTAGAAGAATCACAAAACGAAATAGCTATAGATATCATTAAAAATGGTTTAGTTGTAACTGGTGGCGTTGCAAATATTTCTGGAATTAAATATTTTTTAGAAACTTATTTTGAAATCCCTGTTTTTATAGCCAAAAAATGTTCAACTGCTGTTATAGATGGAGCGATAGCTTATAAAAACAAATCATTTGAACTAGCAGAAAAAAATACATAAAAAATAAAACAACGATACACAATAATGCACGTCGTTGTTTTTTATGGTATAATCTTTTTAGATTATGTACTCTACTTTTAAATAGAGATATATAATTCATTAAACAAAATATATATTAAAAGGAGAATATTGATATGGCAAACAAAAAACCTACCTTTATCTCGTTAGATTTAGGTACAGCAAATACCCTTGTTTATATTAGTGGACAAGGTGTTGTATACAACGAACCTTCAATCGTTGCATACAAAATTAAAGAAAATAGAATTATTGCTGTCGGAACAGAAGCATACAAAATGATTGGTAAAGGGAATAAAACAGTCAGAATTGTAAAACCTATGGTTGATGGAGTTATTACAGACATTCGAGCTACAGAATCTCAAATAAAATATATCTTCATGAAATTAAGACTAATAAAACAACTAAAAAACTCTGTTGTTTTATTGGCTTGTCCTTCAGTAATTACAGAATTAGAAAAAGCTGCTTTGAAAAAAATTGCAATTAATTTAGGAGCAGATCAAGTTTTCATTGAGGAAGAAGTTAAAATGGCTGCTCTTGGTGGAGGAGTAAATATTTATGCTCCAACAGGAAATTTAATTATTGATATGGGTGGAGGAACAACAGATATCGCTGTTATTTCATCAGGTGATATAGTTCTTTCAAAATCAATAAAAGTTGCAGGAAATTATTTAAACGCTGAATGTCAGAAATTTATTAGATCACAATACGGATTAGAAATTGGATCAAAAACAGCAGAAACAGTTAAAATTAATGTTGGTTCGTTATCTAAATATCCAGACGAAAGACGTATGAAAGTTTATGGTAGAGACGTTGTTTCTGGATTGCCAAGAGAAATTGAAATTTCGCCAGAAGAAATACGTGAGGTATTAAAGGTTCCTGTTTCAAGAATTATTGACTTATCAGTTCAAGTATTAGAAGATACACCAGCAGAATTAGCCGGAGATATTTTCAGAAATGGTATTACAATTTGTGGAGGCGGGGCTCTAATCAAAGGTATTGATAAATACTTTGCAGACACATTGCAACTACCAACAAAAATTTGTGAACAACCATTATTAGCTGTAATTAACGGAACTAAAAAATTCGAAGCAGAAATTTTTGAAATTATTAAAACTCAAAGATCTCACAGCGGATTAGTTTTATAAAACTAATCCGTCATCATAAAAACGCCTTAATAAGGCGTTTTTATTTATTAAAATAAAGCATTTTTTTAAATATTTAGAAATTTTTCAATAAATTCCTATTTATTTGATAGAATAACTATATGCCTATCTATATGGTAAGCGATCGGAGGATAAACAATGAAAAATGATGAGCGAACATTTATTGCGCTTGATCTTGGAACAAGCAATATATTAGCTTATATAGAAAAACATGGAATAGTTTTTAATGAACCATCAATAATGGCGTATGAACTATTTACAAATACTTTATTAGCGTTGGGGCAAGCAGCCTATGAATTAAGAGGAAAAACAAGTGATAATGTCGAAATGATTGTACCCATTAAAGACGGAGTTATTACAGACTTAGAAGCTACAAAAGATTTATTAAAACATATCTTTTCTAAAATAAAGTTTCTAAATGAATGAAAAAATTCTATTGTTTTATTGGCTTGTCCTAGTTCAATTACTGAAATTGAGAAAAATGCGTTAAAGCAAGTTGCTTTTGACATGAAAGCTGAAATAGTTATTGTTGAAGAAGAAGTTAAAATGGCCGCTCTTGGAGCGGGAATTAATATTGAATTAGCAAAAGGTAATATAGTGGTAGATATTGGGGGGGGGACAACAGATGTGGCCCTTATTTCTGCGGGAAGTATAATTATTTCAAAATCAATAAAAC
>JGI994J12354_10001626_pt1 | contig 22635 bp, 16 predicted proteins | sample IntmicLarv3ML3BL_FD_12354 | JGI IMG/M metagenome (IMG submission 12354) | reverse complement strand
TCCTTCCACGAGACGGGCAAGGGCAGGTTTTCCTGCATGAGCATCTCTTCATTCACGCAAAGGCCGCTCACCCAGGCGCTGGTGCCTGTCCAGACAGGGCTTTCGCTGTTGTCGCGCATCGGCTCGGCTATGTGCTCGTACCCTTCCGGCCTATAGGGCGCAAGCACCCCGTTCTGTTTGAGAAACAGGATACCGCTCACCGGCAGGCCAAACACCGCGCTGGCCTTGGGGGCGTTTTTTTCCGCAAGCAGGCGGGCGATAATGCTTCCCCCGTCATCCGTCACCCAGGTAACGAGGATATCTTCGTTGGCCTGGTGAAAGGCATTGGAATACCGCTCCAGTATCTCCGGCTCGGTAGCGGCGTATACAATAATCTGCACGGGCGGCTCTGCCGTTGCAGGGGCGGAAAACAGCAGCAGGATGATGGCCGCCAGGGCCAGACGTGCAAACAGGGTGTGCATGGCTCACTCCGGCAACAGATGAAGGGGCCGTGTCCGGGCAAAGAGGCCGCCCGTGCATGGCACATGAAATACGGCGGTTCCAGCACGCGCTGCGAAAAGGCTTTTCCGGCCGCGCGGCATGGGGGCACATTCAGGCGTACACGATAGAGAAAAAACAACAGACCTATGCCTGCATTCTTCCCCGAGTATCGCCGCCTGTGCGGGTTTTGTCAATGATTTTACAAGGAATGGCTATTTCGACCCGATGCGGTCGAGCAAGGCATTGAGCTCCCCCATCATATAATTCGCCACGCTTTTCTGGGACAGTTCCTGGGTGAATACCTGCTGCAAGACCATAAGGCCGGTCAGATAGCAGAAAAGGGCCAGAGCGCGTTCCCTCTTCTGGGGGGCGGGCAGGGTGCTTACGGCAAACTGCATGTAGTGCGAAGAAAAGGAATCGCGAACAATGTGGGCCACTGCCGGGCTGAAGGTGGAAAAGAGCAGAATGCGCAATACGGGCAGCACGATATTGGTTCTGTCGCCTTGCAGAAAGTCTCCCACATTGCCGAGCAGGCCTTCGCGCATCTGCTCAAAGGTGGCATACGCCTCCTTGCGGGAAAAAAGTTCGTGCACCACCGATGTGAAGAGGGCCTCTTTCGAGCCGAAGTAACGGTTCACCAGGGAAACATTCGCCGAAGCAGCCGCCGCTATCTGGCGCATACTGACGCTTTCATACGACTTTGTGGTGAACAGCTTCTTGGCTGCCGCAAAAATACGTACCTTGGTTTCAGGCGGACTTGAGCCGGAAGACAGAGCATCCATAAATGGCGAATCCATGGCTTCTCCAGAAATACAGTAGGAAGTGCTGGCGAGAAAACCCTGCCCCCTAATGTAAACGTTCGTTTACATTAGACCCGACAGTATAGAGCATTTTCACTTTGAAAATGCTCTAACGGACGATGGCGCAAGCCTCGTCCGCGCAAACGAGGAGTAGGCGAAATTCATTTTCGCCGCCAACGCCGAGTGCAGCGTTTCAAAGTTACATTGCTTTAGAAGGGGTGCGCCAGACGGCCTTTCCCCCTATACCTCGTGCAGGAGAATGCCATACTTTTTTTGAAAAAACAAATAACCGGGCAGTGAGTTTTTCTTGTAAAACCCTGCCCTCTTTTTGTGGGAACAATTTTTTTCTGGTGTTCGCCCTGAACCGGCCTTGCCAGTGTTGGTGGCGGGCAGAGCTATTGCAAAGTTAGATTGCTCTGGTACGGGTTCACACAAAAATCCTCTTTGCGTGAACAGGTACTAAAGGAAATTGACAAGGCTCATCTGCATAATCATGGAGGACGATTTCAAAACCGCATTGTAGGCAATCTGCTGCTGGGAAAGGCGGGTCATCAGTTCGGTAATGTCCACATCCTGCATATTGCTGATATTTTGAATTTCATCCAGTATGCGGCCTTCAATGTTGGTCTTGGTTATGTCAAGCCTGTTGCCCCGCCCGCCAACCACCGCGCCGTAGGTGGTGATTTTTTCCATGCAGATTTTCAGCTCCGCAAGCCCTTCCTGCATGCCCTGCTGGCTGCCGGTTTCGGCGTAGCCGACAATGCGGCCAATGACCTCGAACATATTGTCCGCGCCCCCGCCGTTCACGGCATATCTGGCCCCTGTTGCCGGGTCGGTGTAATAGCCGCCGAACACATCCTTGCCCACAAGGTTGATCTGCACAGTGGCTGAATCGGAAATCGCCATGTGAATGGCGGCCCGGTGCGGGTGAATGGTGTATATTTCGCCATCCTGCGGCGCGCCGGAAAGGGTCAGGAAGCCGCCGGGCACGCTCACCCTCATGGCAGGGGTGCTTGTATCGCCCTTGACTTCGATCCAGGTACTGCCGTCATCGGTACTGTAGGCAAAGAGCGGGGGCATGGCGGCGGCATCAAGCACCTTGACCGCCACATCGCGGGCAAAAAAGCCGTCTGCCTGCGCAACCACCGCAGACCCTGAGGGCAGCACCACCTGGGTGTCGTCGTCATCGCCCGAATAAATGGCCGTGGGCCGGGCGTATATCCAGGTGCCGTTCAGGCCGTCAGCGGAATCTTCATTTTCATTCACCGCATTCGGGTCAAGGTCAACCGCCTCGACCGCAGCATTGGCATTCAGGCGAATATCCACGCCGCCCCCGGAAAGCACGGCCACAGAAGAATTGAAGGGGTCAAGGGTTACGGTGGCGTCGTGCCATGTTGCGCCGCCGTCTTGCGAATAGCGGTAGGTGGCCGTTCCGGCCGTGCCCGTGGAGGTGGCCTGAAAGAGGGTGGTCTTGTCCAGGGTGCCGTGGGCTGCGGGCTCGGTTATGGAAAAAATTTCCCCCACCTTGGCCGTTAAGGGCGGGGCAGCCGCGGGCGGCGATGAAATGTCAAGAAAGGGCTTGGTGGGGTCGCTGGCTGTGGAGGCAAGCCACAGTCTGCCCGGGACGCCGGGGTCAACGGCGCCTTCCTGCCAGGGGCCGTTGTTGGTGCGGTAGCGGAAGGACGTGACCTGCCCGAGGGCATCCACCCTGTCCACTATCACCTGGGTATCGCCGGTGAAGGAACCGGTGGCCACGCCGTTCATCCCTTCCGAACCGTAGGACGAGGCGACTGTTGCCATGGAGGCAATGCCCTTGCTGGTAACGCCAAGGGCGAGATGGTAGGGCGGGCTGGTGGTTTTTTGCCCGGCGAAAATGTGTTTGCCGTTGAAAGAGGAGTTTGCCAGGTTGACAAGCTGCTCAAAAAGCTGGCGAAGTTCAGCCCCAATCTGCTCGCGGTTTTCCTTGGTGTAGGTTCCTGTGGCGCCCTGTTGGGTAAGGGTTTGAATCTGCGTGAGAATACTGGTCACAGCTCCGTTAGAGCTTGAAAGGATGGAGTCGGCCATGGAAAGCCAGCCCTTGGCGGTGCCGATATTTTCGGAATACAGGCCGTAGCGTTCAACGGTCGAATAGGCAGAGATGAGAAGCCCCGCAGCAGCCGGGTCGTCGGAGGGCCTGTTGATGCGCAACTGGGAAGAGCTTTGGAGGTTTGATTCATAGAGATCAGAAAGCCGCGCATTCATGCGGGTATTCATGGCCCCGTACATCTGGCTCTGGGTTATGCGTAAGGACATGGGACACCTTTCCCTTTTCCGGCCCTATTTGATTGCGAGCAGGGTTTGCAGCATCTCGTCTGCCGTGGTGATGAGCTTTGCCGCAGCCTTGTAGGACGACTGGAATTTGATGAGACTGGTCATTTCTTCATCAAGGTTTACGCCGGAAATTTCTTCCCGTTTGTCATTCAGTTCGGCAGCCATGGCGCTTTGGGTGTTGTAGGAATGCTTTGTTCTGGCCGTGTCCGCGCCCACCTTGGAAACAATGCTGGCGTAGTAGTCAACAATGCTTTGCAGCACGGAATGCCCTTCGGGGGTGGTAATGGAAACCTTTTTGGACAAAAGGCCCGCTATTTCGTTGGCGGTAATGTTGTCGCCCGCGTTGCCTTCGCCCGCACCGTTAATGCGGCCCGCGTTCACAAGGTCGGGGTTGGTAAGCACTTCGCCGCGCACCCGCAGGGTAAAGGCGTCGCTCCCCTCGAAAAAGGTGTTGATGCCAAGGGCGGCGGTAAGGCCGCAGGTGTCAGAGGATATGCCGAAGGAAAGCCCTTCGTTGGGTATAATCTGAAGCCTGTTGTCCACTACGGTGGCCGTAAGGTAGGCCCCGGCAGGGCCGGAATTGATGGCGTTCACCACATCGAACAGGCTGTGCTTTGAGGGGTCGAAATTTTCCGGGGAAAACATGTCTATGCCGGGGTAGGGAATAACCGGCGCGCCCGTGGCATTGTTGTAAATGGCGAAGGAGACGTTGCCCGTGGTTATCTTGTCGCGCCAGACAAGGTCGGAGGCGTCATTGCCAAGGGGCACATCCGAGCGGCGCACATATTCCGTGCCAAGCACGGTGCCGAGCTTGTCCAGACCCACGCCCTGGCTGTGCAGGCGGTTTACCTCCCAGATGACCGCACGGCTGAAGGCGTCCATACGGTCCATATACTGCCCGAGGTCATAGTCGCGGAAGGTCAGGTAGCCGCCAAGGGTGCCGCCTGTAATGCGCTTCATGTTGGTGGTGCCGTCAGCATACACCTGGGTGGATATGTTCACGGGCTGCGAGGTTGGTTCTATCCAGAACACATCGTTCTTGGGCGAAATAACAAAGGTATCGCCCTCAGTGAGCGAAGACCCCGTTTCGGTGAAGTGCAGCCGTACATCCTTGACCGCGTTGCTGTGCGCTTCGTCAGTGGCGTAGAAAATGCGGGTTGACCCGTCTTCGTTGGCAATCCATGTTCTGCCGCCGTCTGTGGAAACCCGGTAGGTGGCCGTGCCAGGGGGCGGGGGCATGGAACCTGTGGTATCCACCGTGCCGCCGGTAAGCACTTCCACGGTATATTCCGAGCCGTCAGAGCCGATAAAGCCCATGGAGCCCTCGTAGCGGGAGGTGGAAACCAGGTTTTTGTCCACCTGTATGCCGCCAAAGGCCAGGGCAAAGGGCACATCTTCCTGCACAAGCACATAGCCCGCACGGGTGGTGAGCCGGTACTTTCCGGCCCCGCGGTTCTGCACATCCACATCCAGAATGGTGGAAAGGTCGCGCACCAAAAGGTCGCGCTCGTCCATAAGGGCGTTGGCGTTGTTGCGGCCCTCTATGGTGCAGGCGTTTATTTCGCGGTTCAGAGCGGCAATCTGCTTGATGAGCAGGTTGGCCCTGTCCACTTCCGAACTGATCAGCCCGTCCATTTGCAGGCGCATGGCTTCCATGCTCTGCTGGGCGTTGTTCACTGCCGAGGTGAAGGTGTTCGCGCTCTGCACCAGGGCTTCGCGCACGGCAAGGCTGTTCGGTTCCTGGGAAAGGTCGTTGTACGAACGGAAAAAGGCGTTCAGGGCCGAGCTTACGCCAGCGGTGGCTGATTCGTTGAAAATGGTCTCTACGGTGGAGAGTTTCTGGTATTCTGTCTTGTAAAAGGACTGGGAGGCGTTTTTTTCAAGGTAGGCGCTCTCAATGAAACGGTCAAAATACCGGATAATCTCGGTGGCCTTTACCCCCTGGCCTATCTGGCCGGGGTAATAGTCAAGGGAAACCCGCTCCTTGAGCACAAGGGCCTGACGAGAATACCCCGGGGTATTCACGTTGGAGATGTTATTGCCCGTTACCTGAATGGCGGTTTGCGAGGCAATGAGCGCTCCGTGCCCTATGCTGAGCACATTGTTCAGTCCGACAGGCATTTACATTCTCCCGGAAAAGAGGGTTGCCCCGGGCCGCGTTTCACGCAGGCGGCCCCCGGCCCCGTAGGTAACGGTGTGGCGCGGGGTGATCTGGTCGTGCAGGAAGGTGAGCAGGGTCTGGCTTTGATCCATAAGAACCAGAGAAAATTCGGCATTGAGCGAAGCCTGCCTGCTGGCACGCTGTTCCAGCGAATCAACAAGCCAGAAGAGCTTGCGAAGCTCGTCCGCCTCGTCATCAGGCAACATGTCGGCATATTCCAGCAACTTTGTGCCGTGCAGTTCCGCTTTCAAATCAATGCGTTCAACCGCAAGCTGACGCAACAGTTCATGGATGGAAAATTCCAGGGTGGTGATCGCCTCTATATTGCGCTCGCCGAGCAGCCCGTACTCTTCTTCCAGAAGCGAAAGCAGAAGCTCAAAACTCTTGAACTGGCGGTGCATATTGGAATAAATGTGTTTGGACATGAGGCTCTCCAGCAATTACCTGCTTGCGGTGGTTATTCTGCGAATGGCCACTTCGGGGTTCAGGGCGATTTCTCCCTTTTTGAGCGCGAAATACAGCGGGGAAGAAGTTGCCGCATTTTCCGCGCCGGAAGCGGTTTTCCTGACATATGCAAATTCTGTTCCCGCATTCACCGTAGCGCCAACCCGCAGCCCTTCGGCCTCAATATTTCCGTAGTAACTCTTGTATCCGTCGCCATGTTCTATAACCACAAAAGACTCAAAGCCGCCTGCCGCTCCGGAAAAAACTACCGTTCCGGGCATACAGGCCTTCACCGGGCTGCCCGCGCTGGCCTCAATGGTTATGCCCGCATTCCATTCCCTGTCGTTTCCGGCCTTGTGCCAGCCAAAGCGGGAAGAAACAGCCCCCTCGGCAGGCCATACCGGGTTTGTGGGCAGGGTTTCTGGCATCAGGGAAAAGGTGGCGGAATTTTCCGCAGGCGGGTTTTCCGGCTGGGTCTGCCTCATTCTGCTTTTGAAGCGGTTGATGGGTCGGGGTTTTACAGACACATTGCCGTTGGCCTGCCAGCTTGCGCCAGAGATATTCTGTTCCTGTTCCACGGCCTGAGCCGCACCGGGCCGCTCTGCCACCTGCTGCATCTGGGCAGAGGCCGCATCAGCCGCCCTGGTGGCGTCAGCCAGGGTCTGCCCGGCCTGATAGCCGCCCGCGCCCGCCTCGCCCATTTCCTGCCGCAATTCTTCAAGGGCCAGGGTCAGGGGGTCAGGGGCCTCTTCTGTTGCCGGAATTTCCGTATACAGGGCCTCGGCCGAAAGATCCGCCGTATTTTTGACAGAGGGCTTCGGCCCGAGTTCGGCCAGGGCACGCATTTTTTTGTCCTGCTCGGCCTCTGTGGCCGACTGCTGCACCACCGGGGGCCGGAAGGTTCCAGGGCTTGAGGTGCGCCCGGAATTTGACAACTTTTGCGAAAGCTGCTCATAGAGCATGTCCGCAAGGCCAATGCCCCCGGCCTGGGCCATTTTTTTGGAAAGCTCCACATCGAACATGGACTGGTAGGCTTCCTCGTCCTTGCTGTGCAGATAGCCTTCCTTTTTCACGTTTTTCCGCATCTGCTCCCACATTTTCTGCAAGAAAATAGCCTCGAACCCCTCGCACGATTCCCGTAATCTCTGTTCTTCGGTTTTTCCCTCTCCAAGCCTCTGGCGCAGGGAATCCATACTCTGCTTGCGGTGCACAAGCTCCTGCTGTGCTGCCGCATCCATGGCGAAACGCGGGTCAACAGCGGGAGTGTTCATTTAAATGACCTCCAGGTGCGCGTGCAACGCGCCCGCGCTTTTCATGGAACGCAGGATGGAAATAAGGTCGCGCGGGGTGGCCCCGACAGAATTCAGCCCGTCCACCAGTTCCTGAAGGGTGGCCCCCTCCACGATGTTCAGGTTGTGAACCTCCTCGCTGGTCGACAGATTGGTCTGCGGCGAAACAACCGTCTGGCCTTGGCTGAAAGGGCCGGGCTGGGAAACCGCCTGGTTTTCCTGCACGACAACCTGTAAATTGCCGTGGGCCACCGCCACGCGGGTAATGCGCACATCGCGGCCCATGATGATGGTGCCGGTTTTTTCGTCCACGACCACCTTGGCCGCCATATCGGGCGTGATTTCCATATTTTCAATGGAGGCGATAAGGGGCACCACATTGCCCTTGAAATCGGAAGGAATGCCCAGCTTTACCGTGCCCACATCCGCAGCCTTGGCAAAGTTGCCGCCAAGAGCCTGATTCAGCCTTTCCACAACCTGATTGGTGGTGGAAAAGTCGGGCGCGTGCATGGTCAGGGTGAGATCGTCCAGAGCGTTAAATTCATAGGGTACGCCCCGCTCTATGGTGGCACCACCAGGAACCTGGGCCACAGTGGAGACGTTTTTCTGGGCCTGCGCAGCCTGACCGGAAGCGGAAAAGCCCCCCACGGTCAGCGCACCCTGGGCAAGGGCGTAAATTTTTCCATCCACACCCTTCAGGGGCGTCTGAATAAGAACGCCGCCCAAAAGGCTGGTGCTGTCACCTATGGAAGAAACCGTCACATCAAGCTGCGAACCGGGCTTTGCCGAAAGCGGCATGCGCGCCGTGACCAGGACAGCCGCCACGTTTTTGGGTTTCATGCGGCTCATGTCCACATTCACACCCATTTTCTCCAGCATGTTGACCATGGAACGCATGGTAAAGGTGGAATCTTTCCTGTCGCCCGTGCCCGAGAGGCCCACCACCAGCCCATACCCTACAAGCTGGTTGCTTCTCATGCCGCTGAAAGTCGCAATGTCCTTTATGCGAACAGCGTGGGCCGTGGGCGCAAAGAGAAGAATACCCGCTGCAAGGGCGCATAACAGCGCGAAAAAGTGGAAGACCCTGCGTGTGAAANATGCGGTTGCCATACAAACTCCTTCAATACGTTCTGCCGGATGCTGCCTGAAATACCCGCACGGCAGGTATGCTGCGTCAAAAACATGGCGCATAAACAATAACCCGCACTTCAAATGCAAAATGCGGGCCATCTGAAAATAGGGTGGTTATGGACTGTGATTATTGTTGTTTTCTGTGAGCCCGCATGGTGCACCAAGGGCAAAGGGGCGCTGCCCCTTTGAATTCCCGCAAGGGGGCGTGGCCCCCTTGACCCGCATTTTGGTCTGGCGCGTGGGGTGGTTGCACGGGCAGGGGGGGGCTTGCGGCGACCGTTGTTTGCGAACAGGCTTCGCCTGTCCGCAGACAGCCATTGAGGGGCTGCGCCCCTCAAACTCCCCGCAAGAGGCGGGCTTCGGATAAGGCGGCAGCGCGCTCTCTGGCCTCCTGCCGGAGAGCGTTGCGGGCACGTTCCCAGTCTGCCTCCTGCCACGGGCTGTCCGACCGGGAGGGCTGAACGGGAATTTCATGGCCGGGTGCGGTCAACAACTCTTTGTGCGCGTTCATAATTACCGCAGAGCCGTTTTCCCTGGCCCAAAGCGCGGCTTTTGGCGAATACGAGGCTGCCAGGGCCGCCGCCCGGGCAAGGGCTTCTGGCGGAAGCGGTGCGCCCAGGGGGCGCACAAGGGCCAGGGGGCCGGGAAAGTCGCGCAGTTTCAGCAGGAAATCGTCTTCACGGGCCAGAGATTCAAGGGCCTCGTTATCCTGCTGGTTGCGGCCCACTGCCAGCCAGCCACCATGCCCCCAAGGCAGGGGAGAGGGGGCTTGTTGCAGGGGCGCGGCACCATCGGGCGAGGGGGTGACGCCTTGCATGCCTTCAAGCCAGAACTGCCTGCCAGTTTCTGCCAGTACAAAGTCTTCTGGCCTGGCATCTGGCAGGAGAGTGAGAATTTTCCAGTAGTTTCTTGCTTTTTCCCTTTCGCCAAGGGAACAGGCCCCGGCAGGGGTGGGTATTTCTCTCAGGCCAAATTCTTTGGCAAGGGCGAGCTGATCCTTGCGGCCCCGGCCGGAAATGCCCAGAAGCCCGTTGCGGTCAACAAGGCCCTGTTCTTCGGCCAGGGTGGGAACAAGGTGTTGGGCGCAGAGGGGGCGGAGGAGCAGTCCCTTGACCCCGGCGGCGTTCTGGATGACGTTGAGGGAGTCGGCGCGCTGGGACATGGGCCGCTGGCCCAGCACCTCGCCGGAAATGATGGCGCAGGCGCCCAGTTCCTGCATGATGCGGCGGGCATGGGTGAGCATGAGTATCTTGCAGTCCACGCAGGGGTTCAGCATTTTGCCAAAGCCGTGTTCTGGCCGGGCCTTGAGCATGCGGACAAAGTCCTGACCGATATCCACCTGCAGGATGTCAAAGCCGTACCATTCCTGAAGCTGGGGTATTTTTTCGGCCTTGTTGAAAAAGGGGGTGACAAAATGGAGGCAGGTAACGCGAATGCCCTGCCTTTGCATGAGCATGACCGCGAGGATGCTGTCCAGCCCGCCCGAGAGGAGGGCCACAACATGGGTATTGGCAGGGGGAACTGTTGACGCCGGAGAAGTATTTTTCATGGCGGCACCATACAGAAGTGCCTCTCTCCAGGCAAGGGGGGGTGTTGGGGGTATTCGGGGAGGTCTGGAGGGGCAGCGCCCCTCCAGCGATACGCATAAAATTGCTCTAATTTTCCATGTCCACAGGCAGGGTCAGGGTGAAGCAGGCGCCGCTTTCGGGCAGGTTTCGGGCGCTGATGCTGCCGTTCAGGTTTTGCATGATGGAGTAGCAGATGGAGAGGCCGAGGCCAGTTCCTTCGCCGGTTTTTTTGGTCGTGAAGAAGGGGTCGAAAATCTGGGCGAGTTTTTCATCGGTGATACCCGGCCCGTTGTCGCACACATTGATGAGGACCTTGTCGCCCTGGCGTTCGGTGAAAATGCGGATGTAGCCGCCCTTGCCGATGGCGTCGATGGCGTTGTCCACGAGGTTCAGGATGACCTGCTGCAACTGGCCCACGTCGGTATACACGCGGGCGTCGCCATCGTTGAATTCTTTTTCGAGGGTAATGCCCCGGTGGGTGGCTTCGCTTTGGAGAAAGGCGAGGGCCTGTACGATGATGGGGCCGAGCAGGAGGCTTTCGCCCGATGGGTCAACCCGCCGGGCAAAGCCGAGCAGACGGTGGGTAATGGTGCTTGCCCTGGTCACATGGCTTTCGATTTTTCCGGCAGCCTTTTGAATTTCTTTGTAATTCTGCATGGTTTCAGGGTTTTCGTCCTCCATCATGTCGGAAATCCAGCCAGCGCTTTCCCGTATGAGCATGAGGGGGTTGTTGATTTCGTGGGCCACGCCAGCGGCCATTTTCCCGAGGGCGGCCATTTTGCTTGATTGCAGCAGGGAGGAATCGTATTCGGCCTTTTCGAGGTCGGCCTGCATCAGTCGCCGTATGATCAGCCGGGTGGTGAACCAGGTGCCGCACAAAATGGCGGACAGGGCCAGAAGCACGCCGACCACGGTCAGGGTATGGGCGCGCATCAGGAGGCTCAAGTATTCGTCAGGCTCTTCGGAAACCACAAGAAGCCAGGGCATCTCGGTGAGGCGTACCTTGGCGAGCAGGCGTTTGTTTCCTTTGAAGTCGCCGATGGACGTGTCGGAGCCCTGCTGGGGCCAGGGTATTTCCACCTGTTCGGTGATGGCGCCCGAGAAGCGCGAATCTGTTTGCAGAATGCCCTGGCGGTTCACCACAAAGGCGTCGCCGGAATTGCTGAGGCGGGTGGCCTGCACCACGGAGTTGAACACAGCGGAGTCGATGGTGGCCCGCAGAATCCAGGAACGCTCGCCGTCGTCGTGCAGCACGGCGATGATGATGTGGGGGAACTTGCGGAAACCGAGGAACACATCGCTTATATGCACCCCTTTGCGCAGGGTTTCGTTGAACCATACCTCGTTTTTGTAGTTGGCGTCCCGCACGTCATACGAACCGGAATAGGCCACATGCCTGCCCTGCATGTCAATGACGCCAAGGTCAACGTAGGAGCGGGAGGTGGCCTTCATGACGCGAAGAACCTCGTACAGTTTTTCCGGGGTGGCGAATTCGGTGAATTTATTGGTCTGGGCCAGGGTTTTGAGCTGTCCTATCCGTTCTTCAAAGAAGAGGTCAATGGTGCGGCCCTTGCTGCGGGCCACGTTTTCAACTTCGCGAATGGATTTTTCGCGGTACAGTTCCGTAAACTGCAAGGGAATGAAAACGCCTACGAGCAGGGTCGGCAAAATAGCGAAACACAGGGTTGTACCCAGAATAATATTCCGAAGACGGGTGTATTTGGGTTGCTCAGCCATGGTGATCCTCCTGCCCGTATGCCACGAGCCAGCCGTATTGGGGTCGGACAGAGGGAAATACAGCCTCTGTCCGACCACGGTGTTCCATTGCCGTAATGGTTCCAGTACAAACAAAGGAGCCGTCCGGGGTAAGCAGGGCCACAACCGGAGCGTATTCTGCGGGAACGTCAACACGTTGGCCCGGCCGCTTTGGCGCGGGGGGGAGAAAGTCTGTTGCCAGCACAGTTGGCGGCAGGGTGAACAGGGCGGCCAGGCTGCCGTCTTCCTGCTTTTTCATCCCGAATACGACGGCGACATGGTCTTTGACCAGCGCTCTTTCTCCATTTCTGTAGGCCAGAAAGCCGAACAGCCCGCCCACGATGGCCAGGACAACGGCTGTTACGGCCACGCTGTAGGCTTGCCAGCCAAGCATTCTTTCCACAAGGGAGAAGCTGGCGCTTTGGCGTTCTTCGCGAGAGGCGTACACTATGGCGGGGAAGATGAGGCCGGGGTTCTGGCGTTCGGTAATGCCAAGTTCCACGAGTTGCTGGGTAAAATCTTTTTCCCGCAGGGGAATGGTCTCTTCGATGACCAGGGTGTACTGGCCCGGCATTGCGGAGTCGGTGGCGGAAATTACGGCCCTCCACATGTTACCGCCCAGCCAGAACCCGCGAAAGGATTCCGAAGGAGTGAAGACAAGCTCGGCAGCCCGGGGCAAGGCGGCAAGCCCCGCCGCGCCCGAGGGGTTGTTTTCTCCTTTGGTGAGGGAAGAGAGCAGGTAGCCGTCAACGGAAAAGGGGGCGCCTGCGAGAAAAATGGGTTTCAGATCGGAAACAACGGTGGTTTCAAGGGGCAGAGGGCCGGTAAGGCGGGCGGTTTCACCGGGGGAAAGCTCAATCTGGTTGAAGGGAGTGCGCACCATGGTTTGCACCGCGTCACCCACAGCGAAAATAGCCAGAAGAAAAAGAAATGCGCTCACCTTGCCCAGGAGACGGGAGGTGGAAAGCCCCTGCAACCCCTGGGGCGAAAGGATGAAACCTGTTCCGGCAGAGCCTTTATCCGTCATACGCGCCTCAATGTGGAAGGGTTAGTGGTGAGGTTATTTTTTGGCCTGTCGCCTTTCGTGGCGCGTGAGCAGCTTTTTGGCAACAATCCATATGAACAGCGTGGGAATGAGCATGGTGAAAAAGAGCTTGAGAAAGGCGGGCTGGAAATCGTCTCCGGCCTGCGCGGCAAAGAACATGGCTATGGTCAGTTCAGTGAGGATGGCAAGGTTGGCGGCAATGGCAAGCATTTTCTGGTAGGGGCTGCTTACAAGCTGCACTTCGTCGGCCCCGCCAAAGGCTATGCTCTCGTCCTCTTCGGCAGCGCCCGCATTCGCCGCGCATAGGGAAGCCCATTTGCTGTGGCCTTTTTCCATTGCGCTTCCGGCAGGTTCCGTCGGAACCGGGGCGGCTGTTTTTTCCTCGCTGCTGCTCATGAATGCTCCTTGACTGTGCGTTGCGCGTAAAAAGTCTGGTATGGCCGTAACTATGCCCGGCTGGCAAAGAGGCCTCAGGCGGGTTTCGGCGCGGTCGTTCACTGTGTTTGTACCGGCTGGATGCCGGAGTGGCCCTGGATGAAGCGGGCTGGTGCAGAGAGGTATACATAAAAAAAGGCGGTTTCACAATGAGCCGCCCATATTCTCTTTTTTCGGCCCCTAGGGGGCCGTGCTGGTTTTTCAAGGGTTCGCGATACCGCAGGCGTGAGGGAGAAAACGGGGAAACCCGGCAGAAAAAGCCTCTTGGGCAAAAAAGAGCGCCGCCCTGCCTGTTGGCAGAGCGGCGTTCAATGGGAGGCTTATCTTCTGAAGATGTTGGTTTTGGATATGTTCATGAAGCGCAGGGCCTTGCCCGGGTCACGATAGTAGATGCGCACTTCATCGCCAGCGTCAAGGTCAGCTTCGCTGTATTTTGCCAGCACTTCGGCAGGAACCTTGATGGTGGTCAGCGTGCTTTGACGGCGCGAGTAAATGGTTACAGTATTGGCTTCCTTGTCCACCTTGGGGAAGGGGCGGGCCTTGTTGGTGGCCGCGTCAAATACCAGGGGATGTTTTCTGTCGAGGCTTACTTTTTCATGGTTGGCAACCAGTTCAAAGGCTATTTCTTCAAAGGTTTCGGTTGCGCGGTCAAGCATGATCAGCTTTTTGCCTTCGATGTCTATTTTCACACGAAGCCCAGGGCTGGGCAGGGGGCCAACTTCCGCAGGGTCAGTGGGCAACAGGAATTTGTGCGGCGGCAGAACCGAGTACTGCGGATGTTGGTCGTCAATGCCGGCGTCTTTAATAATGGTTACTTCATTTTTCGCAGCGTCGAAAGCGACAGTGCGTCCCTGTTCAACATTTCCATATTCACCGCACCCGGCAAGGGTAAGCCCAGCCAGAGCGAGGAGAGTAACTGCTATCTTGCGTATCATATACATACTCCTTTTTTGCACCTTGCTGGTTAGTTGCCTTTCTTTGCGGCCAGTTCGTCCTTTACACCTCCGACCATGCGGATGAAGATGTAGATGGACATACCGGATACGAGACCGAGAATCAGGACAGTTGCCATGCCGTCGAGAACCGGGCCAAAGCTGGCAGGCAGGAAGGGCTGAACGAGCTTCAGGAGGATGGATACCATACAACCGACAACGCAGATACCAAAGGCTATACGGATGCCGTAACCCTTGATGTATTTTGTGGCAACTGCGCCAATCTGGGCACCAACGGAAGCGCCAACAAGCATGACCATGGCGGCCACGAGTTCAGTACGGCCTTTGTAGGTGTAGGTGGCAGCGCCGTAGAGGCCGGAAATCATAACTTCAAAGAGGTCGGTGCCAACCGCAACGTGGGTCGGGCAGCCAATCATGTAAATGAGTGCGGGCATGCGGATAAGACCGCCGCCGATACCAAGGATACCGGCCAGCCAACCAGTAAGGAAGCTGACGAATACCGGCAACCACATGGAGCAGTAAATGCCGGAAGTGGTAAGGTTGATCATCGGGGGAATATGAATCTTGTGCAGAGCGGCAGCCCAGTTAACGCCGGTTTCGTTGGCGGCAACTTTGGTGCCCGCAGCAGCGGCGGCCTTGTCTTTTTGGCGACGCTTGTGCACATCATAGAACACCATCCAGGAAATAAAGGCAAGCAGGGCGATGTAAATCCAGCGCACGACCTTTTCAACGCTGCCTATTCGCTCAAGCCACATGACCATCTGGGCGCCAGCTTCAAAGCCGACAACCGTACCGATGAGCATGATGACGCCGAGTTTGTAGTCGACGTTCCCGAATTTGCCGTGACGCATGGTGGAAATAAGCGATTTACCAGCCATGTGGGCAATGTCGGTGCCGATGGCGAAGGCCATGGGGAAACCAAGAATGTTGAGGCCAGGGGTAACCATCCATGCGCCACCCATGCCGAAGAAGCCGCCGATGATGCCCACGCCTACGCCAAGAATGATAAGGCCGGGCCAGAAGATTTTAACGCCCGCGATGGGCATAAGGATATACAGCCATTCCATAAATATTCCTCCTTGTGCCCTGTTTTAATGTTCCGCAAGAGTGCGCTTTTTAAGGTCAATGCCGATCCAGTTCATGACAACGTCGGCAATCAGGCCAAAGATGACACCAACAAGCGGAATCAGAATAATGGTCAGGAGGGTGAACTGGCTGTGGCTTTCGTTATAAAGGCTGGCCCACCAGTGCATAACTCCCGTCAGTTTCCTCGTATCAGCCACGATGACGATGGGAGAGCCGCCGCCGCCGGCTGCAAGGGCCAGGGTGGGCAGAAGGCACAACACGGCGACTGAGAGCGACGTATAGAATACTTTCCAACGTTTCTTCATACAACTTGCTCCTTTAAGGTTAAATGAGACCGTTCGGGTTGACGCACCGTGCGTCAGTTCACACGGGCAAAAAGTTAGCAAAAGCTGTGCCAATACCAATCGCGCAAAAAAAAGTGAATTTTTTCTTGTTATTTTTTTCTCAATGATCCAAAGTGAACCAGTCTGCTTCGCGATATTTCGTGATTTATCCGACAGGAACCCGCATGCGCTATATCATTCCCAAGCCTACCTCGCGATTGATTCGACGGGTCGGCCAGTTTACAGACTGGTCGGTTGCCCCAAGGCTTCTGCTGCTCATTTTGCCTGCTACAGTTATCATTGCGGTTGCCGCTGCCTGGATTGGCTTTGCCTCTTCTTCCGCCACCCTGAAAGATGCCATCTCTTCCGTTCCCCTTGTCGAGGCCAAGGTGCAGGCCAACACCATGACCGCGCAGCTCGCCCGTATGCAGTCTGCCCTGTTTTCAATCGCGCAATCTGGCAACCTGTCACGCAATGTCTCGCCGGAAACCCTGTCTGCATACTTTCATCAAGATATTGATATTATTTCTGAAATAGGTGTCTTCTCACGATCTCCGGATTCCTTCGTGATGTTTCGCGATGGGCGCGAATTTCGCGAAATACCCCTGAACGCAATCGCGCATGACCCCTATTCCAGCGTGTATCAGATACTGGACAGACCCATTACCCCTGGGCAGTCCCTTATCTTCCCTGTGGTGCAAACCGACATTCCAAGGGCCGACCTTGGAGACGAGCCACGGACTGGGCAAAACTCGCACCGCATCACGGTCATGCGCATGGCCATTCGCGAAATCGAAACAGAGGCCACCTATTTTGTGGGAATAAACATACAGAAAATGGCCGATTCCCTGGGGGCCATGCTCAAACCCGGTGCGCCCCTGGCCACTCCCCAAGAAGCCAACGCGCAACAGCTTTCCTTTTTCTTTGATTCCGGCGGATGGATAATTTTTGAAATGAGCAACAATCTCGGCAAGCGAGACTATTTTCCCGACCATACCCGCAGGGGGTTCACGGGCGACCTCGGCAGGCCGGGGGTGGATGCGGTTTTCCGGCCCGGCGCCGAATACACCCTCTACTGGTCCATGGTCATGGCCGTGACCCACGGAAATGCCGACAAGGTGGAGGGATTCAAGGCCCCGGAACTGCTTTCGTATGCCAGCGACTCGCCCTCCCTTTGCTATGCGCCCGTGCTGCTCTCCCTGGTTCCGGATGAAGACCCGCACCCCATTGGTGGCATAGCCTTTTTTGAAACCTCGGCGCTCCCTGCCATGGCCTTTTTCAAAATTGCCAATTATTCTGTCGCCATTGCCTGCGGCGTTATTGCCCTTTTCGGGCTGTGGGTATGGATGATCGGCCGGAAAATAGGCCGTCCCTTCCTTAAAATGTCGATCGATATAAGAGATATGCTGCGTAGCGGCGACTTCCATTCGGTGGAACTTTCCCAGAGCTGCGAAGAACACCATCGGGTACAGGCAGCGATGAACAGCGTGCTGGCCCGGGCCACCACCCTTTCTGCCGAACTGGAACTGGTACAAAACGAAATGAAACGGGCGCGATCTGTCCAGCCACTCGAATTTGGGCAGGAGTTCGTGAACTCGACCTTTGAAGAAAAGTACGGGCTTGTCGGCTCTACACCCTATATTCGCGAATTGCGCGCACAGGTGGAAAAGGCCGCAAGAGCAGGCACGGATGTGCTGATTTTTGGCGAAACCGGCACGGGCAAGGAAATAGTGGCAAACGCCATTCACCGCGCCAGCGCGAGGGCCAGCGGCCCGTTCATCTCCATAAATTGCGGCGCCCTTGACGAAAATCTGCTGCTGGACGCTCTTTTCGGTCATGTGAAGGGCGCGTTTACCGAAGCGAAAAGCGACCGCAAGGGCGCATTCCTTGCCGCAGACCGGGGTACGCTTTTTCTGGACGAGATTGGCACAGCTTCGCCCAAGGTTCAGCAGGCCCTTTTGCGCACCCTTTCCATACGCCGGGTAACGCCCCTTGGTTCAGATGTCGATTTGCCGGTGAACGTGCGTGTTGTGGCTGCCTCCAATGCCGACCTGCTGGAGCTTTCGCGGCAGAATGCCTTCCGCGAAGACCTCTATTACCGGCTTGCCATCATTACCATCAAAACCCCGCCCCTGCGCCAGCACATGCAGGATATTCCGGAGCTTGCGGCCTTTTTCATCCAGGAAGCGGCAACCCATCTCAAACGGGCGCCTGCCCGGCTGACCAGGGGGGGGCTTGATGTGCTGAACGCCCATTCCTGGCCGGGAAATATCCGCGAATTACGCAACTGCATCATGCGGATCATGGCCTTTACCGATGGCGACCTTATCCTTGCGCAGCACATTGCCATTGAACATGGGGCCTTTTTTTCTCTGGATGATTTGCGCAAGGAAGAACCGGGCGAGAAGAAGGAACCTGACACCGGCCCCAGCGAGAAGGTAGGGTGGGAGACGCTTCCGGCTGATTTTATCTGGGGCGGGGCCAAGCGGGCACGGCGCGAGGAACCGTCAGCGCCTTTATCCGCTCCGCCACAAGAAGCCCCGGCTTCGACCCTTTCTTCCGCATTCCCCGCGTCTTCCGGCCCGCAGGCTTCCATAGGGACAAGCCCGCCCCCCGCTTCTGTGCGCGCTGCCCGTTCCGAGAACGGCGCGGAAGCAACGGCAGGACAAAAACCGGTTGAAGACACGCCCAAGCCCTCTTCCGGGGAGGCGGCAAAGACGCTCGAACCCCCGGCCCATACGGCAGCAGCCTCGGCCTCCGGCCCCAGGAAGGGCCAGAAAAATGAAGGCCCTGCCGCTCCCGAGCTGGGCCGCGCAGCCTTCGGCAATGGAGGCTATGCCGTGCCTGCGGAACTTCATCAGCCGGAATTTCCGGACAAGGCCCCGGCTACGACCAAGTTTGAATATGGCCTGCCGAGCGACCTCAATACCCGGCAGCGGAAGGCCCTTGGCATGATCAACCTGCAAGGCGGTATTACCCGCTCCCAGTTCCAGCAGATTGCCGGCCACGAGGTTTCCCAGCGCACTCTGCAAAATGACCTGCGCCAGCTTGTGCAGTGGGGCCTTCTGGAAAAGAGGGGTGCTGGCCCGGCGACCTATTATATGCTGAAGAAAACCGGCAAAAATGAGGGAACCACCTGAGCTGCGAGCGTGTTTGGCCCAGGGGCATTTGCAGACACAAGCCTTGAGACTGTTTACTGACAGCCGGTTTCCGCCTATAGTCCACAGGAACTTTGACTCTGTACGCAGGCAGTGCTCATTCACTGTGCTTGCTCTCGCACGCGCACGAGTAATTTCACAATGCAATTGCCCTGGCGCACCAACGCCGAAGAACGCTACGCCTTGCACTGCAAGGCGTTTCAATACCTGCATAAAAAGGCCCCACGGAGCGAGTATGCCGAACCTGTTCAACCGCATCTTTCGCAAAAAAGTTCAGGTCACTGCCGTTGAAAATACCGTTGTAAAGCATTTTCGCCGCAGGTATGCCTCTTTCCGTCGTCTGCTGGAGGCGAACGCCTCCCTTGCCGACATTATGGCCGAGCTGGAGGAAAAACGAGAGGGAAAGTCCCTGTTCGGGTTCAACTATCTTCGTAAAATTTCCCAAAAGGCCATCAAGTACGCCCGCACCATGGCCAAGGCCCTGCAAAACATGGAGCCGGGCAAACATGCGGGGCTGAATACCCGGATTGAAGAAATCGAAACCGCCCTGTCGGAAATTCTCGGGCAGAGTCTCAAGGAAAGGAGCGACCACCCTCAGGGCCATGCGGTTACTCTTGATTTTATTGACGACTCTCTTTCCGAATGGGTCGGGGGCAAGGCGGCCAACCTTGGCGAATTGCTCACCATGGCCGATGTGCCCGTTCCCGAAGGCTTTGCCGTTACCGTGGGGGCCTTTCGCGCCTTCATGGAACAAACCCACCTTGGCGAAACTATCCCGAAAATGATGGCCGATATTTCGGCAGATGATCAGGTGCAGCTTGCCGCTGTGATGGAAGAGGTGCAAAAGGCCATTGAAGAGACAGAACTGCCCCCCGAGGTGGAAGAAGCCCTGAACGCCGCCTGGGAGGCCACCTTTCAAGACAGGGATCTTCGTGTGGCGGTGCGAAGCTCGGCCCAGTCGGAAGATGGGGAAAAGAGCTTTGCGGGCCAGTTTCTTTCTGTTCTCGGCGTAAGCAAGGCAGGGCTTTCGCAGAGCTACCGCAAGGTTGTCGCCAGCCTGTTTACCCCCTCGGCCACCGTGTACCGGCTGCATCAGGGCATTCCCCTTTCCGCCAGCGCAATGGGCGTGCTGGTGGTGGCCATGGTGGACCCTGTCGCGAGCGGGGTGGCCTTTTCCCACGACCCCTCGGCCCTTGCCAATGAAACCCTCATTATTAACGGAGTGTACGGCCTTGGCGCCCTGCTGGTGGATGGCAAGGCCAACCCCGATGCCTGGATATACACCCGCGACGAAAGGCCGCAGCTTATCCGGCGCAGGCGGGGCAACCAGACCTACAAAATTGTGTTGCGGGAAAGCGCCGGGCATGCCTGCCTTGCGGCCCTTGAAGAGAACCTTCTGCCGCACGAAAGGGATACCCCCTGTTTGCCGCCGAACCTGGTGAACGATCTGGCAAGGCTTGTCATGCGGCTGGAGCGGCATTTTGGCGGGTATCAGGATGTGGAATGGGTACTGGACAAGGAGGGACAAATTTTTATTGTGCAATCTCGCCCCCTTGAAGTGCATACAGGGTTCAGCAGGCCCTTAACCACCCCGGTTGCCAGCGGCCATACCCTGTTGCTGGAGGGGGGCGATGCGGCCTTTGCCGGTATTGGTTTTGGTACGGTGGTCAAGCCGAAATCCATGAAAGAACTTTCCCTGTTTCCGGCCGGGGGCATTTTGGTAGCCCGCCACTCAAGCCCCGAATACGCGCAGATCATGGACAGGGCCCAGGCTATTATCACGGAAACAGGCGGGGTTACGGGCCATATGGCAACCTTGGCGCGCGAATTTCGCGTACCCACTCTTCTGAAGGTGCCCGGGGTTTTTGAAACCCTGGCAGAGGGCATGGAAATAACCCTGGATTCCTACTCCTGCCGCATTTACGAGGGCCATGTTGAAGAACTGCGGCCCCTGCAAGGATACCAGGAACCCATTCGCCTGCTGAATACCCCTGTGTACAGTGCCATGCGCAAGATTGCGAAGCACATTCTTCCCCTGAACCTCACAGACCCGGCCTCGGCGGAATTTACCCCCAGAGGCTGCCGGACCCTTCACGACATCATGCGCTATGCCCATGAAAATTCGTACCACGCCATGTTTGCCTTCAGCGATTCAGCCTCGGGCGCGGAAGGGGTAGCCAAAAAATTTGCCGTGCACCTGCCCATTGACCTGCACATCATTGATCTGGACAAGGGCACAACAGCGCGGCCCGAGGCAACCAGGGTAAAACTTGAAGAAATTACCAGCGTTCCGATGAAGGCCCTGTTGCGCGGAATGCTTGACCCGGCCGTGGTGTTCCGCAAACCGCGCCATGTGAACATGGGCGGGTTCATGTCTGTCATGAGCCAGCAGATAGCCAACCCCGTAGGGGGCGACAACCGCTTTGGCAGCAAAAGCTACGCCATTGTTTCCGACAGGTACCTGAATTTCAGCTCGCGGGTAGGCTACCACTACAGCGTGCTTGACGCCTACTGCGGTAAAACCTTGAGCAAGAACTACGTGTCCTTCAGCTTTCAGGGGGGCGCCGCAGGCGAAGATCGCCGCATCCGCCGGGTAAGGGCCATTGCCCTTGTACTTGAAGAACTGGGCTTTACCGTGTACATGCAGCGCGATACAGTAAAGGCGCGAATGCAGAAATTCGAAAGTGAAGTTCTTGAAAAAAGCCTTGTCGAGCTTGGCAAGCTCTTGCAGGTAACCCGGCAGATGGACATGCTCATGATCAACGATGCAGCCATAACGCAGTTTCGTGATGATTTTATGAATGGAATATACAGATAAGAGCTGTTACAGTGCAGATCAACGTTGAAAAGTTGTCTCTGTTCTGCAATGAGTTGACCGCAATACTTGCCACAAGAGGAGAAAACCGGATGGGAAAAACACGGGAAGACGCCTGGAACCTGCTGTGCGAATATACGAAAACCCCCTCCTTGCGGGCGCACGCCCTGGCAGTGGAAGCGGTGATGCGCCACCTTGCCGGGCTCGAAAACCAGGATCAGGAAAAATGGGGCATGGTCGGCCTGTTGCACGATATCGATTATGAACAGTTTCCCGACCAGCACTGTACGAAGGCCGCAGAAATACTGCGGGAAAGGGGCTTTGACGAAGAGTGCGTCCACGCCGTATGCAGCCACGGGTGGGGAATATGCTCCGAGGTGCAGCCGGAACACCGGATGGAACTGGCCCTTTACGCCCTCGACGAAATGACCGGGCTGGTCAATGCGGCCTGCCTGGTGCGGCCCTCCAAAAGCGTGCTCGACCTTGAAGTGAAGTCGGTACGGAAAAAATTCAAAGACCCGGCCTTTGCCGCCGGGGTCAACAGACAGATCATCGCCAAAGGCTGCGAAATGCTCGGCATGAACCTTGACGAGGCCATTCAGGTGACCATTGACGGTATGCGCGGCAATGCCGAAGCCATGGGGCTGAAGGGCAATCTGTAGAGGAAATAGCTGGAGGGGCGCTGCCCCTCCAGACCTCCCCGGCAAGGGCGTGACGCCCTTGCATCCCCGATTGTCCGGGAGCGAAGGAAGCTTGCACGGGCAGAGGGGCGTGCTTGCGGCTACCTTGTACTGTAAACAGGCTTCGCCTGTGTACAGACCAGCCATTGAGGGGCTTTCGCCCCTCAAACTCCCCGAAAGAGCGGTGAGAACCCTTGCCCAG
>JGI994J12354_10001625_pt1 | contig 22644 bp, 19 predicted proteins | sample IntmicLarv3ML3BL_FD_12354 | JGI IMG/M metagenome (IMG submission 12354) | reverse complement strand
AACCCCCCGCCTGCATCCGCTGTGGATTGTGTACGCGCCAATGTCCCATGGGACTGCGCCCCGGCACGCTGGCCGACGCATGGCAAGCCCACGACCAAGAAGCCCTGGCCCGCCTGCAAGCCAAGGCTTGCATCGAATGCGGCAATTGTTCGTACATCTGCCCGGCAAGACGTCCCTTGGTGCAGGCCATTCGCATGGCCAAGGCCGTTTCCGTCGCGGAATCCATTCCTGCGGCGAAGCAGCGACCCTGAGGGCGAGCGAACACTGTTCGCCCCTACGGTGCGTTACCCCCGGTACACTGCCGCCGAGCCCCTTGCTCCCCCCATTCGGTTTCTGGCAAGATTATGTTTCCCCCATCATCGTATGTTATAATGAAGCGTACGCTTCTTCCTCCCTCATCCACAGGAGCATTTCGTGCCTATTGTTTCTTCCTCGCCGCACGTGGTTTCGCCGCGCGCGACCATGCACATCATGCGGGACGTGCTGCTGGCTTTAACGCCTGCGGCCCTTTTTGGCGCGTGGACTTCCGGGCCGATGCGGGGCGCGGATGGCGCCGGGTTTCAACCTTTCTTCATTCTGATTGTCGCTGTGGCCGCCGCTGTGCTGGGCGAGGCGCTGATTCAACGCATTCTAAAAAAGCCCGTAACCATCGGCGATTTATCCGCTGCGGTTACCGGACTGCTGCTGGGCATGTCCCTGCCGCCGACTGCCCCCCTGTGGCTTCCGCTGGTGGGCTCGCTGTTGGCTGTTGTACTGGTCAAGGCGTTTTTTGACGGTCTCGGGCACAACTTTTGCAACCCCGCGCTGGCCGCGCGCGCCATGCTGATGGCCTCTTGGCCGGCACTCATGACCAACTTTCTGCCCGGCACACCGGATGCCTTTGCCTCGGCGACTCCGCTGACCGCGCTGTCCGGCACCGGGGTTTTGGATCACATGCCCCTGCTAAAAAGTCTGCTTTGGGGCGGCGCAGGCGGGTGTATCGGCGAGGACTGCCGCCTGTTGCTTTTGGCCGGGGGCGTGTATCTGCTCTGCCGGGGCGTCATCAATTGGCGCATTCCGCTGGGCTTTTTGGTTTCCTACGCCCTGTTCGACCGCCTCTTTGGCAACACGGTTCCGCTGGATTTGATGCTGTTTTCGGGTGGGCTGATGCTTGGCGCAATCTTTATGGCCACCGATTACGTCACCTCACCGCAAAACAAGCCCGGCGTTTGGCTGTATAGCTTGGGTTGCGGACTATTTGTCGCTGTGATTCGCAGCTTTGGCGCGCTGCCCGAAGGCGTGACGTATGCCATTTTGCTGATGAACGCCGCCACGCCGCTGCTCAACCGAATTGAACGCAGGCGCGCTGTGGCGTGAGGTTTCTGCTTTCCGCATCGCTTTTATTCAGGTTTTCTGCGGCACTTTGGCGTGAGTCCTCTGTTTTTCGCGGCGCTTCAGCTTTTGGCCAACCATGGTAACGCGGTTTTCTACTTGCCGCCGCGCGCGTGATTTTCTCTGTCCTTCTAACTTCATTTTTCGGGGGTTCCATTCATGCCTAAATCCCTTTGGCTTGGCGGCGCTTGGCGGCTGGCGGCGCTTGCGCTGGTGGCAGGGCTGCTGTTGGGCGCGGCGTATCGGATTACCAGGCCCGTGATTGAAGACCGCCAAAACCAACAAATGCAAATCGACTTGCAAGGCGCGGTGCCCGGGGCGCGGTACCAAGAGGTGGAAGAAACCCTGCTGACCCAGGCCGCGCAGGGCAACACCAATCATGCCATTGTCCAAAAGCTTTTTTGGGCATATGACGCCGCCGAAGCCCGCATCGGCAGCGTGGCTTTTGTGACCGGCCAAGGCTACGGCGGCGATCTGGACGTGGTGGTGGGGCTGGACAGCGCAGGGCGCGTGCTACACGTTTCGGTCGGCACCAACCACGAGACCCCCGGCATCGGCTCACGCGCGACGGTTGCGGATTATCTTTCCGGGTATCTGAGCGCGCCCGCCGACAACCCGCCGGTGGACGCGCTGTCGGGCGCCACCATTTCCTCCCGCGCGATTCGGGAATGTGTGCAAGCCGCCGGGCTGGTGGATGCCGCGTGCACCGCGGAAAGTACGCAAGAACAAAGCTGAGCACAGCAAAGCGTTAAGGCAAGGCATATGACGGCAAAGCGCGTAAGCCGCCGGGCCGGTAACACCGGGTGCATCGCGGAAAGCGCGCAAGAACAAGGCTGATTACAGCAAAGCGTCTTAAGGCAAGGCGCATGACGACGAAGCGCGCAAGCCACCTGGCTGGCAGCGCCGGGCGCATCGCGGAAGGCATTCAAGAATAAAGCTGAGTTGAGAAAATGATGAAGCATTGGTCTGTTTTCAGCAATGGGTTGCTGAAGGAAAACCCCACCCTGCGGCTGGTGCTGGGCATGTGCCCCACGCTGGCGGTAACTACCTCGGCCATCAATGGCCTTGGCATGGGTGTGTGCGTGTTGTTTGTGTTGGTTTGCAGCAATTTGCTGATATCCGCACTGCGGCGGTTTATTCCGTCCGGCATGCGCATTCCGGGGTATATTGTGGTGATTGCCACCTTCTCCACGTTGGTGGAGATGCTGTGCGAGGCCTTTGCCCCCGGACTGTATTCCGCGCTGGGCATTTTTCTGCCCTTGGTGGTGGTCAACTGCATTATTCTGGGCCGTGCCGAAGCCTTTGCCGGCAAAAACACCGTAGTCGCCAGCTTGTTCGACGGCCTTGGCATGGGCATCGGCTTTACGCTGGCGCTGTTTGTGGTGGCCTCGCTGCGTGAGGTACTGGGCAACGGCACGTGGCTTGGGCTAAGCTTGGGCATGGCGCAGCCCATGCGCCTGATGCTGCTGGCTCCGGGCGGGTTTATCACCCTGGGACTGGTGATGGCGGCCTTTCAAGCCCTGATGAAGCCCCGCAAAAAGCGCGTGTAGCGCCGGATTCGCAAATTCTTCCCGCAAATCATCAAAGCAAATGGAGTAATTGGCATGTCCTTGTGGATGATTCTGGTCTCGACCATTTTGGTCAACAACTTTGTGTTGGTGAAGTTTTTGGGCATCTGCCCCTTTTTGGGCGTGTCCAAAAAGCTGGATTCCGCGCTGGGCATGGGGATTGCCGTCACCTTTGTGATGGCCCTGGCGGGTGCCGCCACGTGGTGCTTGCAACGCTGGGTGCTGGAGCCGCTTAACCTGCCCATGCTGCAAACCTTGGTTTTTATTTTGGTCATTGCCGCGCTGGTGCAGTTTGTGGAAATGGTGATTCGTAAAATTTCGCCCCCCCTCTACCACGCGCTAGGGGTGTATCTGCCCTTGATTACCACCAACTGCGCCGTGCTTGGCGTAACGCTGCTGAATGTGCAGCAGGGCTATTCGCTGGTGCAATCGCTGTTTTCCTCCGTGGGCTGCGGGCTTGGGTTTACGCTGGGCATCGTGCTGTTTTCCGGCGTGCGCGAGCACACCAAAGACGCGCCGGTGCCGCCTTTTTTGAAAGGCTTGCCCTTAACGCTGCTAACTGCCGGGCTGCTTTCGCTGGCATTTCTGGGTTTTTCGGGACTGTCGTAGCGGCACGCACGTCACCTTTGCGTCTCGCGGTCAGTCTCGCAACACACACATCGCATTTGCGCCGCGCGGTCGGCCTCGCAACACACACATCGCACTTGCGCCGCGCTAATCAGTCTCGCCTGCTGTCCTTTATCGCTCGTACCGTTCAAACGCGGCGTCGCGCGGGCTGTGTCCGCATAAGGTGCGCCGCGCTATCTGGCTCGTGTCCCCCATTAAATTTCATTTTTCTGCATATCCTACTCGATGAACGGAGGTGATCGCCATTTTTCACGCTTTACTCGCCGCCCCGACCTGGCTGCTTTCCGGGCTAATCTTGGGTGGATTGGCGTTGTTTTTTGGCATTTTGCTCTTTGTTGCGGAAAAAAAGCTGCGCGTTCCCGTGGACGAGCGCGTCCAAGCCCTAGCCGAGGCCCTGCCGGGTGCCAATTGCGGCGGATGCGGCTTTGCCGGGTGTGATCAATTTGCCAAGGCGCTGGCGGATGGCGAGGCCAAGCCCTCCGGGTGCCCCGTGTGTAACGACGCCGCCTTGCAAGCCCTTGGCGGCATTTTGGGCGTTGCTGTGGGACAAGCCGTGCCCTTGGCGGCGCATATTGCCTGCCGCGGCGGACAGGAGCAGTCCCCCCCGCGCTTCACCTATCAAGGTCTGCAAAATTGCGCGGCGGCAGCGGCGCAGGGCGGCGGGCCCAAGGCGTGCCGTCACGGTTGTTTGGGCATGGGGTCGTGTGTTGACGCGTGCCCGTTCGGGGCCATCAGCCACGGCCAAAACGGCATTCCCGTCATCAGTGCGGACCTGTGCGTTGGGTGCGGTCGCTGCGTGGCCACTTGCCCCCGAACGCTGATTTCCCTCTTGCCAAAAGGTCAGCCTGTTCGCCTGTTTTGTAACGCGCCGGGCCGCAAATCCGCCGACCGCAAAGCGTGCTCCGCCGGGTGCCTTTCCTGCGGACTGTGCGCCAAAATATGCCCCAACGGTGCCATTCAAGCCACCGACCGCTTCCCCACCGTCGACGCCGCCCTATGCACGGGCTGCGGGCTATGTGTGGAAAAGTGCCCGGCCAAGGTGCTTGGATAATTTGTGTACACGGGCTGTGGGCTGCGCATTGAAAAGTGTCCGACCAATGTGGTTGGGTAATCTCTACGCAGGGACTGCGGGTTGTGCGTGGAAAAATGCCCGTCAATGTGATTGGGTAATTTGTACGCACGGACTGGTTGTCCATACAGGCTGCCCGGCCAATGTGCTTGGACAGCTTGTATGCACGGGCGACACGGTTCCCGGCTGCGGCAATGGAATAGGGCCTCAGGGGACCAGCTGCGAAACATCGATAAGGAATACACGCCCATCAATACACAACACAAAAAGGTCCCGAGAACGATATCCCGGAACCTTTTTTTGTGTACAACCTCTTTTATTCGGTTTCAACTTTTTTTAGAAAAGCACGATCGGGTACTTAGTATAAACACAATTAAAAACCATTGCATCCGACTTGTTCTTTTCCCGCGCCTCCTTTGCAATGCTTTCTAACTGTGGATTGATTCTTGATACCCGCAATCAATCGCCAGCGGTGCGCCGCCGAACATCTCTCCGCGAATGGCCAGAATAACATCGATATCAATGGTTCCGCTCTTGGAAATATCAGCGGCATAAAGTTTTTTTCCGGTCAACAGCGTTTGCCCGAACATATGGGCCCGCACGGCCAAAATGTCGTCGATATCCAACGCCTTGTCCCATCCGGATAGACTGGCATCGCCCAGTTTGATGCAGTTTTCGCCATGCTGGTGAGCCGCAACCGTCAGGGTAAATGTGAAGGTGGCAGCGGGCTGAACGCCGCTTTCGGCCTTCAACTCCACCGTATAGGTTCCGGCTGCAAGCCCGGATTCAATATCCAAGGCGCGCGTGGCCGGGTTCCAGCTGATTTGCTCCGGCCCCTGCGTGATGGTGACGGTAACGGTCGGGGTGCCGGTGATAATGTAAGCGTCGGTTGAAATCTTGGCATAGCCGACTTCCACCGACAAACCGGTGGGGCCCGCAATGCCGGGGGCCACCAAGGGCAGCACCGTGACGGTGGCAGCGCCCTCTTGGGTGCCATCCCCCGTGGAGGTGGCGGTAACCGTTAGGGTTGGGGCCGTTTCATCCCTGCCCACCGTCAACAAACCGGCGATACTGATGGTGGTATTGGCAGATTGTGCGCCCGTAACGCGCCATACAACGCCCTGCGGCAGGCTCCCCGTGCCGCTGACGGTGGCCGTGAATTGCTGTGTGCCGCCCTGCAGTGTCTCTGCGGTCGCCGAGGAAACCGACACGCCGGTAACGGTGAAAGCCGGCACGACGGTCAGCGTAAAGGTAAAGGTAGCGTCCGGCTGCCCCCCATTGGCGGCGGTTAGCGTCACGGGGTATGTTCCCACGGCCAGACCCGCGGCAATATTCAGTTTCTTTTCACTGGCATTCCATGTAATTTTGGAATCGCCTTGCAGGGTAACCGTGATCGGCGCGGTGCCGCTGAGGGTAAACACCGCCGATTGCGCGGCCGCATACCCCACCGCAAGCGTCTGGCTGCCGGGGCCGGAAATGAGGGGGGGAACCGCATCCACCACCACGCTAAGCGACTGAAGCTCGCGGCTGGCGGCATTGGCGGCTGCCACGGTAAACTGAAAGGTTCCTGTGGCGATTGGCGTGCCGGAAATCAGCCCCTGCGGCGACAGCGTAAGGCCGATGGGTAGGGTGCCGTTGTTCAGCGTCCATGTGATAGGCCCATCGCCCGTGGCCGCAAGCTGTTGGCTGTATTCTTTGTCTGCCGTAGCATTGGGCATGGTAAGCGTGGTGATCGTCACGGGCCGGACAATCAGCAGGGCGTACGCCTTGGTGACGCTTCCGCCCGCGTTGTTGGCCTTGACTGTTACGTTGTAGGTGCCCGACACCGTGGGCGTGCCGGATATGACGCCCGCCGTGGATAGGCTGAGCCCTGCAGGCAGCGCCCCCGAATCAACCGTCCACGTGATGGGCGCGGTGCCGGTTGCGACGAGGGTTTGGCTGTACGCCGTGTCCATTAGCCCGTTCGGCAGGGTGGACGTTGTAACCACCGGCGGCGTCGGATCAACGACAATGGACAACGTTACGGTGTGATCACCGACATTATTTTCGGCCTTTACGGCAAAGCTATACGTGCCGGGTTGGGTGGGCGTGCCCGAAATTTCGCCGTTGGCAGAAAGGCTCAAGCCCGTGGGCAGTGTGCCCAAAGCCAGGCTCCACGTAATGTCGGCGTCCCCTGTGGCTTGTAGGGCTTGCAGGTAGGGCGTGCCATCCTTGCCGGCCGGCAGGGCGGTGGTGGTGATGGTGGGCTTCCGCGGCATGGCGCTGACATCAATGGCCAGCGCTTTGGTGGAGTCGCCAAGCGCGTTGGTGACTTTAACGGTGAAAATATACATGCCCGGTGCGGTGGGCACACCCGAAATCAGCCCCGCGGCGCTCAGCGTCATACCCGTGGGCAGGGTCCCGCTGGCCACGGCATAGGTGACGGCCGGGGCGTTGCCCTTATCCGCCGTCAGGGTTTGGTTGTAGGTGGTTCCCACCGAGCCATCCGGCAGGTTTGCCGTGGTGATGGCAGGCAAAAAGACCTGCACCCACACCGAGCTGGTGAAACTGCTTTCCTTGAGTTCATACGTCAGGTAGCCTGTCTTGGTGGTGGGCGTGGTATAGCCCGCTTGGCTCTTATCGGTGTTGCCGCCGCCAAGCCGAACATAGGTGGAGGCTGCGGTGGTCATGGTGCCATTGACGGTAACCGAGCCGCCGGAATAAGCCCTTGCACCGATTGACGCCAGTATATTGCCATTGATCACGATTGCCCCATAGTTGCTCGCCACCGGCGTGATGCTGGCATCGCCATTGATCGTTACAATTGTTCCTACGCCGCCTGCCCGCACTTCGTAAGCCGTACCATTGATGGTGACGTTCGCGCCAGAGCTCGCCACAACCGTGGCCGGCCACTCGACATCGCCATTCACCACAACCGTGGAGTCATCCTTTGCAATGATGCCGTTTGATACAACATTCCCCATCCCATTGATGATGCCGGTTAGGGTGCACGAGCTGGGCACCAAGGGGCCTTCCACGCTTAGCGCGGCGTATCCCGTTGTGTTTACTTTGCTGACAGCGACAAAGCTTCCGCTGCCCTTGTAATCCACCACGGCACCGTCGCGAACCGACAGTCCACTTCTGCCGGATCCTAAGGCATTCTCAAACCTGAGGTTGAAGCCATTCAGATCAAAGGTTATTTTTTGGTTTGAAATGACAGCATCGTTCGCGAAGCTCGTTACGATATTGGTAATATCGCCCAAAAGCTTAATCACCGTAGGTGTCGTACCGCCGGTGGGCACGGCGCTGATGGCGCTTCGGATAGAAGAATACCCCACGCCGTTGATTTCACAAACCGAGCTTCCTGCCATGGCGGTAAACGGTATGCCCACCAGCAGGGTCAGCACCATGGCCAACGCCAGGGCAAGGGCGGTTGTTTTTTTCATGTTTCATTTCATCTTTTTTCCTCTGCTTTTTTTGCCTTGATTCTGCCAGGCACAGTTAAAAATCAGGAAGCGAGCCCTCCTTGACCACGCAACCATGCCGTGCAGAACGGATATCCCGCCGAGCGGAACAGCTTCACAAAACCTACATTAATATACCACACACCCCGGGATATGTAAAATTTTCCGCGTTGACTTTATGGCCGCGCAAGGCTACAATCATGCTATGCCTGATTGCTGCCCGGCAAGCACATCATCGTGAGGTTTTTTTCGTGACCACACCCGCCCGCGTGATTTTTCACTGCGATTGCAACAGTTTTTTCGCTTCGGTGGAAGAGGTTTTTCATCCGGAGTATAAAGCCGTACCCATGGCCATCGGCGGTGACCCTGCACAGCGGCGGGGCATTGTGGTGGCCAAAAATGAGCTGGCAAAGTCCTTTGGCATCAAGACCACCGACACCATTTGGAAGGCCAAGCAAAAGTGCCCGGAGCTGGTCATTTGCCCGCCCCGACACCATGCCTATGATGAATTTTGCCAACGCATCAACACCATTTATGAGCAATACACCGATCTGGTTGAGCGCTGCGGCATTGACGAATCCTTTTTAGATGTCACAGGCAGCTTGCATTTGTTTGGCGGCAACCCCGTGGCCTTGGCACACGAAATCCGGCAGCGGGTGGAACGGGAAATTGGGCTAACCATCTCGGTTGGCGTTTCGTGGAACCGCATTTTTGCCAAGCTGGGCAGCGATCTGAAAAAACCCAACGCGGTCTCGGTGCTGACCCGCGAAAATTATCAGGACGTCGTGTGGCCGCTTCCGGCCTGCGATTTATTTTTGGTGGGCAAGCAAACCGCCGCCACACTAGAAAAACACGCCATCCGCACCATCGGCGATTTGGCGCGCACGGACGCAGCTTTTTTGCAGGGGTTGTTTGGAAAATTTGGCCAGCAGCTACACATCAACGCCAACGGGCTGGACGATTCGCCCGTGGACGCAGGCGAGCAAAACCCGGCAAAATCCATGGGCAACGGCATGACCTTTCGGCGGGATTTGCTGACCGCCAATGATGTAAAAACCGGCGTCACCGCGCTGGCCGATTGGGTGGCTACGCGGCTGCGGCAGGCCAATTTGCAATGCGGCTCAGTGCAGGTAACCATGAAGGACACCACCCTGCATTCCATTCAGCGGCAGAAATCCACCGACATACCCACGCATCTGGCCGCCGATTTAACCAAAACCGCGCTGGAAATTATCCACGCGTATTGGAAGCCCGGCAAACCGCTGCGTCAGCTGACCATTACCGCACAAAACCTCACGCCAGTGGGCACATCCCCCCGCCAGCTTTCGTTGTTGGAAGAACAAACCAACCAGGAAAAATCCCGCAGAACGGAAAAAATCGAGCAAACCATGGATCAAATCCGCGGGCGATTCGGCCACGACAGCATTCTGTCCGGCCGGGTGGTGGGCAATGATTTGGGCATTGGCGCGCGCGAAACCGACACGCCGGACGCGGACGAGTAGCGGGGTGCCGCCTTTGCCAGGGCTGATGCTTTCGCAACCCTATTGGCCAGACCCGCCGCTTTCCATCAACGCCTGTGCCACCACAAAATCCTCAGCATAGGTCAGCTTGAGGTTGGTGGGGCTGCCGGGAATCAGGCTGACGGCAATGCCTTGCAAGTGAAAGAGCCGAATGGGATCCGTGGCCGTTTGCAGTACCTGCTCCGGGGTTTTGGCACACACCTGCTCGAACAGCCCCAGCGGGAAGGTTTGCGGCGTTTGGGACAAATAAATACGCTCACGCGCGGGCATTTCGTCTAGGATTTTTCCATCATGTGAGGCAACCACGGTATCGGTAGCGGATATCACGGTGGTGGCCACGCCCTCGGTTTGGGCTTGCGCAAAGGCGGCATGCCCACGCATCAAGTCGGAGGACGCCAAGGGCCGCGCGGCATCGTGGGTCATGAGTGTGTCGCTGGACCCGGCACCAAAAGCCCGCCGGGCCATGGCCGCACAGCACAGCAGGGTGCGGTTGCGGCAGTCGCCTCCGGGGGTAACCAGCACCTTTTTGCCAAAGCTTTCCCCATCACACAGCTGCTTGGCGGCGTCCACCCACGCGGCATCCACCCCCACAACGGCGCAGTCGGCAACCTCCAACGTGCGCCGCAGCGCCCGCACCAAAACCGGCACCCCGCACAGGGGCAAAAATTGTTTGGGCGTGGGGCCGCCGAACCGTGTGCCGCTGCCTCCCGCGGCAATGCAAGCAATGATCATGGGGCACTCCTTTTTTCCGTGCGGTGAGTTTTGCGAGCCGGCCGTTGCTTTTATGGATAACGATAGATTTTGTGGACTGGCTGTTGGTTTTACGAGCAGCAGTCGCTTTTGCAGTCCACCCGTTGACCCTGCCGGCAACGGCAGCTTTTGCGGGTCGCCGCTGATTTTACGGACGGCGGCGGCTTTTTCACGCGGCTTGCATAAGCGCGCGCCTTGCCGGGCAATATAGCGCGACAGGAGGTGCTTACTATGGCCGATTCCCCTTTGGGACAAAACACAAAAAAGCGCAAGTTTCATATGGATTTAACCACATGGCTTTCCATGGCCGTCGGTTTTTGTCTGGTGGTGGGCGCAACGGTTTTGGCCGTTTGGCCCCGCATGAACCACACGGATATGCCGCAGCCCACGCCGGACCTAAACCAGTTTAGCACATTCAAACCCGTGGCCGCAACGACCCCGCGTGATTCCGTGGCGGCAGCCTTTGCCGCGCGGCCCACCCTGGCCGCGCCCGTGGCCACGCCGGTTCCGGCACCCAAAGCCACCGCCAAACCGATGGAATCCGCCATCACCGGCATGGTGGTTCCCGTGGCCGGCAGTTTGGGCACACCGTATAGTGTGCAAACCTTGGTTTACTCCACCACGCTAAGCCAATGGATGACCCACAACGGCTTGGATTTTGTGGCAGCCGAGGGCACGCCGGTCAAATCCGCGCTGGCGGGCACCGTCACGGCCATTGAGAACCACCCGCTGATGGGTATAACCGTGGTCATGTCCCACACTGGCAGCGTGGAAACCCGCTACGCCGGGCTGCAAGATGACATCACTTTGGTCGTGGGCAGCACGCTCAACGCCGGACAAACCCTAGGAAGGGTAGGCGCCACCGCCATCGGCGAGGCCGACGCTGGCCCCCACCTGCACTTTGAGGTATGGAAGAGCGGCAAGTGCCTAAACCCCGCGGATTATCTGCCAGAGGGGCAGGAGTGACGGGAAACGCCTTTCCCCAAGAAATGAAATGCGCAGGGCCGCTCCTATGGGGCGGCTTTGTGCTATGTCCGGCGCACTCGCCTCCCCTGTTGATTGTTTTACCGCACAGCGTTCGCCCTGTCCGCATTCCTCCTTTGTCATCGACCCCGAGAGGGCCATGTCATTCATCATTAGGCCCAACAGCGCCGCATCATTTTCCATTGCCCCGTCCCGTCCTGCGCCACCACCGCAACCACCCCGTCCGCTCCCACGCCAAACCGACTTTTGGCTTGCAGCAGCCGCGCCGCAATCTCCGGCGTGTACACCTCGCCGGGCACAATTAAGGGCACGCCGGGCGGATACACCCCAGCCGCTTGTGCCGCTACCCGGCCTTGAGCTTGGCACAACGGCACCATGGTGTGGACAGCCAACGCCGCTTGGCGCGGGGTAAGGGCCATTATTGGCAGAGCGTTTGCTTGGGGGGCGCCGGAGGGGAACTCGCTTGGGACAGCCTGCACCGGGCACAGAGCCTCCGCGTGGGTGGTGTCGGGGTTTCTCGCACTTGGGGCGAATCGCGCGGAAAGTGAATTTTTTTCCCGATCGGCCCAACGCAAAACGGCCTCTTGCAGACAAAGAATATCCTCGGCCTCGTCCGCCATGGTGACGATAAACAGCACACACCCACCCAGCACCGCCTCGGGTTCCAGCCCCCGCTCGGACAGATGCGCCGCCAGCGCTTGGGCCATTTCGGCGGTGGGCAAATCGACACGCAAGCGCGTCCAGTCTTGTGCAACTTGCGATTGAGGCGAACCTCCCCCCCGCGCATTCGCGGAAAGGCCTTCACCGGTCGGCACGCCCGCTTCTTGCGCATTTGCGAAAGCATCCACGCCCGCCGACACCGGCAACTCGCCCCGCAGCGCATTCGCGGAATCACCCGCGCCCGCCGGCCCGCCCGCCTCTTGCGTATTTGCGAAAAGGCCAAGGCTTTGCGCAGCCCCTGCGTCCAACAGCCCCGCCTTCCACATGGCGGCAAAAAATTCTAAACACACCCGGCGCAGGACAGCCAGTCGGTCCGGGCCCTCGCGCAGAGCCAGCGATACGCCGCCTTCCAGCCCGGCCAACAGGGTATAGTTGGGGCTGGTGGTTTGAATTAACCGCATGCACCGCGCCACCCGCGCGGCCATGGCCGGATTCCGCGCCGCCACCCACGCGGTTTGGCCGGGTACCGGCAGGGTTTTATGAGCGGAACACACCCAAGCATCCGCACCGCAAGCTGCGGCGTCGGGCGGCAAGCCGCATTCGGATCGATTCCGCGCCACCCAAAGGTTGCCGCCATGGGCTTCGTCCACCAAAAGCAAAACGCCATAAGCATGACAAACCCGCGCCCACCCCGCAGCGTCGCCGCATTGGCCATCGTAAGTGGGACGGGTAAGAATGGCCACATCAATATGCTGCCGCCGGAGCACCGCCTCCAGCGCCTCGGGCGTGGGCGGGGACGCGGGTACAACCGCCTCGGGCGTAGCCAACGCAGGCACGGACACAGACGCTTCAGGCATAGCCAACGCGGGCATGGACGCAGACGCAGACGCTTCAGGCGTAGCCAATGCGGGCATGGACGCAGCCGCAACCGCTTCAGGCATAACCAACGCGGGCATGGACGCAGGTACAGCCGCCTCGGGTGCGTCGAACACCCGCGGCTCGGCCAGCCAAACCGGTCGGGCGCCGGTCAGCACCAACCCACTGATCACGGATGTATGTGATTGCCGCTGGCACAGCACCCGGCTGTTTTCCGTGCAAAGTGCCAGCATGGCCGCCAAAATGCCGCCCGTGGCCCCTTGGACGCTGAGCGTCGCGCCCATGTCCTCCTGGGCGCTGGTCTGCGTCGCCGCACCTGCCGCGCCTCGGGCGTTGCTTGCCGTAGCCGCGCCTTGGGCTTCAGCACCTTCCCCGTCACGCGCAACACCTTGGGCATCCGCCGCAGAGGCTCCACCCGCGCCTTGAACGCCAGCTGCCACATCCGCGTCGCGCGCAACGTCTTGGGCATCCGCCGCAGGCGCGTCGTCCACACCTTGGCCCCCCCCCGTTATACCCGAATGCCTGGCGATTTTCCGTTGCAATTCCAGCAAAAATCCTGTTGGCTCGGCCAGGTTATCGGCACCGGGGATTTCCGTAATGTCCCATGCCGCGCCGGGCAGATGCGGGGATGGCTTGCCTTTATGCCCCGGCATATGGAAGCGTCGTGGCTTTTTTTGTGCGTATTGGGCCAGAAATTCTTGCAGGGTCATGGCGTGTCAAACAATCGGAAGGGGATTGCGGGTGCCGCGGCTTTTTGCAGCAGCGCGGGGGTGGTGCCGTGCAGCATATTGTTTTGATAAAACGAGAAATGCCCGGCCCGCGCGATGATGATGTGATCCACCAAATTGATATCCACCGACTTTAACGCCTCGGCAACCACCGCCGTGGCTTGGATGTCGCTTGGGGAGGGGCTGGCGGTTTCAACCGTGTGGCTGTGCACCAAAAAGACGTGCGCCGCGCCGTGCCGAATGGCGTGTTTGACGATGGTTCCGGGCGCGAAGTGCACCGCCGTTAGGGTGCCTTCATGCAGCTTGATGCAGCGTTTGAGCTGAAAATGAGCGTTGGTTAGCATCAGCCACAGGGTTTCGTTATCCTGCGAGACTTCCAGCGTTTGCACATAGGCAATGGTCTGTTCGGTGTTGCGCAGAATGGGTTTTGCGGTTTGCTGCAACCGCGCGTACTCCCGCGAGAGGGGCAGGGTCAGCGCGATATGAAAGGCCACAGCCTCGCCCACGCCATTGACCTGCTGCAGGTCTTCATATCCGGCTTCCAGGATACCCTCCAGCGAGCCGAACCGTTCCAACAACGCCACGGCCACTTCCCTCAGATCAATGTGCGGACGCGATGGGCCAAGGATCAGCTCCACCTTTTCCACCTGCGTTAGGGCCGCGAATCCGCCGTGCGTATATCGGTTGCGCAACCGTTTGCGATGCCCGCGCGGCCAGTCGTTTTCGTTTGGCATAAGCAGTCCCTCCGATACGGTAAAATTTTGGTTGCAAACTTTGAGGCCTATGAATGGTGGAAAAAAATATAGCAGCACAGCACGACGCAACACGCGGGCACAACCGCCCCGCTTACACTTCGGTTGGCGCGCGATTCAGCCTCCCGGGCACCGGATACTTGGACGAGCACAGCACGACGCAACGACGCGGGCACAACCGCCCCGCTTACACTTCGGTTGGCGCGCGATTCAGCCTCCCGGGCACCGGATACTTGGATGAGCACAGCACGACACAACACGCGGGCACAACCGCCCCGCTTACACTTCAGTTGGCGCGCGATTCAGCCTCCCGGGCACCGGGTGGAGTAGCATGAGGTAGATTGCCGCGATAAATTCTTTGGGCATAAGGGTTGCGGCGGGCCGGAACCGTGCGAATCTTCGGTTGGCACGGGCGGTTGCCATGGTTTGCCATAACTGCAACGCAATTTGCCGGCTGTTAAGGCGTCGGCGCAGCTTGCGCAGGGGGGTAGGCCGGTTGTTTTGGTCCGCCTGTTCGGCTTGAGCTTCGGCCGCTTTTTCGCGCAGAGCCTGGTTGAACTCGGCCAAGGTGTAAGGCTCGCCGGGATCGACACCAAACACCCGGCCACAGGTTTCCGCCGCGCCCATAAATAAATCGTCGTAGCATTTGAGCTGACGCAACAGGGGCATGGCGTTAAGCCGCCGGTAAGGGTTTTTCCACTCCCGCGAAAGATCCATGCGCATCCAGCGCAACAGCAGCTTGACATGCCGCCGATGGCTGGCCAGCGCGTGGTCGAAGGTCCCCGGCGCAAAGGCGTAGTACAGGCCCTCGAAATGGCCCCGCATCCGGCGCATGTCCAAATAACCCAACCGAATATTTCGCCGCGCCGTGATTTCGTTAAAATCCATGAAATTACCCAAATCCCACGCGCTTCGCACCACCAGGCAGTTATCCTGCTGGAGCAGCTTTTTGGCCGCGCGATCGACAATACCCATGGTTTTCAAATCCACCGCAATGTACTCGGTAGCCCCCATATCCTTGGCCAGTTCCACGGGCATAATGCTGAAATATCCGCCGTCGATGTAGGTCATATCGTCGATGACATAAGGCTGAAACGCCGGATAACAGGCCGCGGACGCCAGCACATAATCCATCAGCTTTTCCGGGGGGATATAGGTTTTTAACAGGTTGCGCCGCCGTAGCCCGGGCAACTCGGCGGTGACAATGCCAAACTCGATGGGCGAAGCGTAGAAGCGCTTCAAATCCAGATTCTCAATAAACAAATTTTTCAACGGAGTGTAATCGGCACCCTGCTGCTGAACAAATTGCCGGGTGTAAAAGCGCAGCACATTTCGCTCGATGATCTTGCGCTGGCGTTCGGGCACGGCGACAACAATTTCGTTGTTAAGGTTCATCCACAACCGCTTGGCACATTCAATATCCCCTTGCACAACAAGGGTAGCGTTGATGGCGCCCACCGAAGTGCCCACCACCAGATCAATGGGGTAGTCCTCTTCGATTAAGGCTTGCCACACGCCAATTTCATAGGCACCACGCGCGCCGCCGCCGCTAAAAACCAATGCGGTTTTCCGTGGGTTCTGTGACATGATACACCATCCCTTAATTGTGTCCGTGTTGGGGCTTCGGGGTGGATTCACGCCCCGCCTCACGCAGCGTGAACGATAGACCCTCATGGCTCAAGATTGTAGGAACACCTACATTATAGCTTGCGCTTTCTGCTTTGTAAACATTCATCTGAATTGATATTCTCGTGACGCGCAAAAGGAAGCCCGCCACGTGCAGAATCCGCAAGTGTTTTTTTGTTTTTGGCAAGCATATCCGATTCAAAATATCCGTCGTGCCACCTCGGTTATTGATTCCTCATTACCGCATATGATGTATCGTTTCGCCACAAGCTTCCGCTCGGCGATAGCCGTGCTATTGTTGTTTATGGTATAATATACTGTATGCGACGGGGCTGGTGTCGGCCCTCACGATTGGAGGTTTTTTATGCAACAGGTACCCTTTTTGGATGTCATGGCTCTGGCCACCGAAAAGCTTGCAGGCAAAGGTGTTTTTCTGACTGCGGGCACCGACGCCCCCAACAGCATGACCATCGGGTGGGGCGGCATTTCTTTCTTCTGGTACAAGCCCTATTTCGTGGTGCCGGTGCGCTACTCGCGGTTTACCTATGGCAAAATTAAGCAGGCGGGAGAATTCACCGTCAGCGTGCCCTTGGACGACACGTGCAACAAAGCCCTGGCCTTTTTTGGATCGAAATCCGGAAGGGATCAGGACAAATACGCCGCGTGCGGCCTGACCCTAACCCCCGGCCACACCATCAAAACACCCGTCATCACCCAATGCGGCTTGCATTTTGAATGCGTCACCCGCTACGCGCAAACCCTGGAGCCGCTGGGCTACACCACAGATATCCCGGAAAAATACTACCCCAACGGCGATTTCCATACGCTGTTTTACGGCGAGATTGTGGACTGTTACAAGTCCTAAGTAATCACTGCTTCATGGGGTGCGCCAGCCATGAAGCGGTGGTTACCTAAGGCTGCGGATTACGCACGCGGCTAGCGGTCAAAAGATTGCGGATTGCGCCCCCACGCCATTGCGTGACCAACGGTGACATCCGCCGCCGGCCACCGCACCTTTATGCCTATCATTTTCAAGACAAACCTGCGAAGAATCCCCCATTCCAACCCCGGCAACAGGGCGTTTTTCTGCCGATTGCAGGCCTGCGGTCACGCCGCTCGTTGTCCATTTGCGGCGGCAAAACCCTTTGTACACAAAAGAGGTGCCCCCATGTCGAATCAAAAATCAAAACCAAAAGGCTCGGCCACCCGTAAAACCCAGTCCGCCGAACAAACCCACCGTATTGAGGCGTGGGGCATCGGTTGGCTGGCCCTTGGCATTTTTTGCTGTTTATGCCTAATGTTCGGCAACGCCACGGGCGTAGTCGGCATCTTTTTGCGCAACCAGCTCTATGGAATATTGGGTATCGGCGCGTGGTTTGCCGCTTTTGCACTGTGCGCACTCGGCTTCGACCTAATCCGCAGGGGCGTTAAAAAGGCCTGGCAGCCCAAGATCGGAAGAATCGTGCTGTGCTCGCTGCTGCTGCTTTCCTTTTTTATGCTCTACCATTTAATTGCTGCCAACGCCTCCGTGATGAAGGAAAAAGCCTTTGGCGAGTGCCTTTCATACGCCTACGCGCGCGGCTATAACACCACGCCCTTTGTCGGGATCGGCTGCGGCTGGCTGGGCAGCTTGGTGTGCTGGCCGATTCTCCGGCTGATTGGCGCGCCCGGCGCCTATGTGCTTTCCGTGGCCCTGCTGCTTGGCAGCGCCGGGTTTTTGTTTAACCTCTCGTGGGGACCTGCGGCGCGTGGCCTCGACAAAACCGCCCGCAAAACCGCCGTCACCGTGCAAAAAGGCATCAAGGACGCAAAGGCCAAGCGGACCGCCGGACAGGAAGGACAGGAAACCCCTTCGCCCGCGCTACCCGATCTGGACCGCCCTGACTTGGACGACGAGGCTTACAACAAGCACCTGCACCATGGCATCGATACCGCTGCGGCGCCGACGAACATCCCCGGCGCAATCTATGACCCCGACGAGCTGATTGACCAACGCCCCGCTCACCTACCCCACACCGACGCGCCCTCTCCCTCCATTATGAGCGATGAGGGGTTTGCCTCTATCGCACAGGGCGGCGCGGGGGCGTACGGCGGAGGGGACCCCTCCCCGGCGACCGGAGCCCCAAACACCGAACCGGACATTTGGTCACACATGAATACCAAAAAAGATTCCGCAAAAGTCAAAAACGCCGCCTCGGAAGACGCCCCCCCATGGGAGCAAATGCCCCTGCCCGTCGAGGACACCGGCACCTATCGCCTGCCCGGTATGGATTTATTGCGCAAGGCCCAGCCCTCAACACAGGTGGAGGATGTATCCGCGCGCGCCCGGCTTTTGGAGCAAACCCTTGCCGAGTTTGATATCGCGGCCACGGTGGTTTCCATCAGCCAGGGGCCGGTGATTACCCGGTTCGAGTTACAACCCGCCGCCGGTGTGCGGGTCAACCGCATTGCCGCGCTGGTTGACGACATCGCCATGCGGCTGGCCACCGGGGGGATTCGCATCGAGGCCCCGGTGCCGGATAAATCCGTGGTGGGCATTGAGGTGCCCAACCGCAATGTGGAGCAGGTTGCCTTGCGCTCAGTCATGGAGAGCTCCCTGTTTGCCAAAACCCAACGCCTGCCCATTGCGCTGGGTAAGGATATCGCAGGGTATCCCGTGGTGGCCGACCTCACCCGCATGCCGCATCTGCTCATCGCAGGACAGACGGGCAGCGGTAAGTCCGTGTGCATCAACGCCATTTTGCTCAGCCTGCTGTACCGCACTACTCCGGCGGATCTGCGGTTGATTTTGGTCGATCCCAAGGTGGTGGAGCTGGCCTCTTATCGTGGGCTGCCCCATCTGTTGACCCCCGTGGTCACCGAGCCCCGCAAAGCCGCAGGCGCGTTGGCCTGGGCGGTGGCCGAAATGGAAAAACGCTATCGCAATTTTGGCGAGTACAACGTGCGCGAAATTGAACGCTACAACGAAAAGCGGCTGGAAGCCGGTGAGGAAAAGCTGCCCTATCTGGTGGTCATCATCGACGAAATGGCCGATTTAATGCTGGTTGCGCCCAAGGATGTGGAAGAAAGCGTTTGCCGCATTGCCCAGCTGGGCCGCGCGGCGGGTATTCACATGATTGTGGCCACCCAACGGCCCTCGGTTAACGTCATCACGGGGGTTATCAAGGCCAATTTGCCCTCCCGCATCGCCTTCTTAACCGCCTCGCAGGTGGATTCCCGCACCATTTTAGACTACGCGGGCGCCGAAAAACTGTTGGGGCGCGGCGATATGCTCTTCTGCCCCTCTGGCCAACCCAAGGCTGTGCGGGCCCAAGGCTGTTTTGTGTCGGATTCCGAGGTGGAGCGCGTGGTGGAGTACGTCAAGGGCCAAGACGTCCCCACCCTGCTGGATGAAAGCATCGCCGAGCACGACATCGGCAGCGTCAGATCCACCGACGGAGCAACCGAAACCGACGAGCTGCTGGCTGAAGCGTTGGAAATTGTCGTCACCGCGGGTACGGCGTCTACCTCCATGCTGCAACGCAAGCTGCGCATCGGGTTCGCCCGCGCGGGGCGAATCATTGACATCATGGAGCAAAACGGCTATATCGGCCCGGCAGACGGCGCAAAGCCCCGCGAGGTTTTTGCCAGTCACGGCACGGTGAATGAAATCCGCGAGAAGGACGAGCTGCACGTGTAGCGGCAAACCTTGTGCAAAGCCAACGCGCGCGAATCGCACCAAGCTGCACATCCAAAATGCGCTGTGCGGGCAGCGACAAGCTACGCGTTGCGCAAGAAAGATGCGTCGCACGGGCGGCAAGCTATACCGCACCGACACAGAGAATCACCGTGCAAAAAGCACACGATGCAGATGGCGGTGAGCTGTACAAAAAAAGTGAACTGCACAGACAGAGGATCGAGGCAAGAGGTTTGGAAAAAAAAGTTCTGGTGGGCGCGGTTTCGCTTGGATGCTGTAAGAACCGTGTGGACACCGAGGCCTTGCTGGCAAATGTTCAGGCCGCCGGGCATGGTATCCAGCCTGACGAAACCCTCGCGCAGGTGGTTTTTCTGAACACCTGCGGCTTTTTGGCGTCGGCACGTCAGGAAGCGCTGGAGGTTTTGGATGAGCTACACGCCTGCCGGCCCACGGTGGAAAAAATTATCGTGACGGGCTGCATGGCCCAGCGCATGCCCGAGACCCTGCTGGCCCACCCGGCGGTGGATGGCATTTTGGGCGTTGGACAGTACCATCGCGCCGCCGAAACCATTCAGCGCGTATACGCCGGGGAGCGCGTTTGCCAAATCGGCTACGCCCAGCCGGTGTGTGGGCCCCTGCCCCCCCGCATGCGCACCACACCGCATTTTGCCTACCTGCGGGTGGCCGACGGCTGCGACAACCGATGCAGCTATTGCGCCATTCCGGGCATTCGCGGACCGTATCATTCGGTGCCGTTTGAGCATATTATTGAGGAAGCTAAAGGCTTTTTGGCGCAAGACGTGCGCGAGCTTGTGGTGGTGGCACAGGACACCACGCGGTATGGCGAGGACCTGTACGGCCACCCGCGTCTGGCCGAGCTGCTGGTGACCCTCGCGGATTTAAACCCCACGGTGTGGGTGCGCTTTTTGTACGCCTACCCGGAAAAAATCACCCCCGCACTGCTTGACGCCATCGAAAGCCGCCCCAACATCTGCCGCTATCTGGATGTGCCCATTCAGCACAGCCACGACGACATCCTGCGCGCCATGAACCGCCGCAGCACCACCGCCGACCTGGAACGCATGGTGGCCTTGGTGCGCGCGCGGCTCGTCGCGTATACCCTGCGCACCACGGTCATTTGCGGTTTCCCCGGCGAAAGCGACGTCCACCACCGCCATTTGCTTCGGTTTTTGAAGGAAAACCCCTTTGATTGCCTTGGTGCGTTTGCCTACTCGCGCGAACCCGGAACCCCCGCCCACGACATGCCAGATCAGGTGCCCGAAAAGAAAAAGCAACAGCGGCTGGACAAAATTATGCTTCGCCAGCAAGCGGTTTCCAAACGATGGATGGATAGCTTTGTCGGCCAGACGCTGGAGGTGCTGTGCGAGTCCCGCGAGGACGTGGAAGGCGGGGAGCTCTACCAAGGCCGAACCATGGGCCACGCACCCGACATTGACGGCCTGGTGTTTTTCTCCGGGGGACACGCACAGCCCGGCGAGGTGGTTTCGGTGAAAATTACACACGCGGACACGTATGATTTAATCGGCAGGATTGTAAAGTGAGGACACAGCAACCATGAATTTGGCCAATCGATTGACAATCGCGCGCGTGCTTTTGGTACCGATAATGCTGGCATTTTGCCTGGTGGACCGTAGCTGGGCATGGACGGTGGCAGGCAGTGTGTTTGTGCTGGCTTCGGTGACGGACTTTTTCGATGGCTGGGTGGCGCGCACCCGGCACGAGGTATCCACTTTTGGCAAGCTGGTGGACCCGCTGGCCGACAAGGTGCTGGTCATCAGCGCACTTTTGATGCTCAACGGCGCACTGCAATACGGCACGCCCCTGCTTTCCGTGTGGGTGACGCTGGTGACCGTGGTGCGCGAATTTGTGGTTTCGGGCGTGCGCATGATGGCCGCCGCACAAAACCAAACCGTCATTTCGGCCAGTTGGCTTGGCAAGCTTAAAACCATCGTGCAATGCGTCGGCGTGCCCTTTATCATGATCGGCCACGGCAATTTACCCGTCTTTTTCTGGCTGGATACCGTCACCATCGGCCAATGGCTGCTTGTCATTTCCGCCGTGCTGGCCGTGGTTTCCGGTGTGGAATATGTGGTGCTGAACACCAAATTTCTACGCGACCAAGACCCCGAGCCCAAGGAGGAACCCGAAGGCGAGCAGATTCCTTTTGATTTGCCCTGACACGGATTCCCGTCGATTTGCCCCCTGCCACACTTCGAGTTGCCTTGATGCAGGTTTTCGGAAAACGCGGGAGGCAGACCGTGTTCGTTGGCACGCGCTGGCATAACCGAGGATAAACCACGCCAATTCCGCGCAAGCCCGTGCATAAATAACTGAGAACAAACCACACAAGAACGCACGCCGTACGCATATCTGAGGACAAACCGCGTGCTTGAGCACACGCCAAGTACGCAATTGAGGCAATCTGCGCGTTGGGTTTATCCCAGCCGCACGCCCTTTTTATTTTCCGCGCACGCGCTTTACTCAGCCGCATCGAAAGGGTAAACGTGCGTGTTTCGTTCGACTGCATCGCGCGGCAATCCGCACGGATTTTCATTCAGTATAGTCGCTTAACTTGGAAACGGGGCCGATGATTTTGCGAGGATTTTTTGACCCTGGTGCGTCGCAGACGCCGCAAGAATGCTAAGGCTAGCCTTTCAAGGCGTCTGCGACGCACCAGGGTCAAAAAAGACCGCAAAGCTTGGGTCAGTTTTCAAGTTAAACGACTATAAAATCAGGGAGGTGTGCACATGACCGCCGAAATTGTCAGCATCGGCACCGAGCTGTTGCTTGGGCAAATTGCCAATACGGACGCTCAGTTTTTATCGCGCGAGTTGGCGGCGGCGGGCCTGGATGTGTATCGTCACACCGCGGTTGGCGACAATTTGGATCGCGTGGTCGAGGCCCTGCAAGCCGCATTGTCGCGGTGCGATGTGGTGGTAACCACAGGCGGGCTTGGCCCCACCACGGACGACC
>JGI994J12354_10001624_pt1 | contig 22648 bp, 20 predicted proteins | sample IntmicLarv3ML3BL_FD_12354 | JGI IMG/M metagenome (IMG submission 12354) | reverse complement strand
GAGATAGCCTGCCATGCCCGCCGATAACAGCAGCGGATAGCGCCAGCGCAAAGCAAACAGGGCAAAGGGGATAACAAGCGAAGCAAAAAAGAACCATGGCCCTTTTCTTACCTTGACGGCCTGTGCCAAAAAGGGCAGCCCCGTCAGAAGCACAATCGCCAATGAAGGAATGAAAAATCCGGCAGCCAGCGGCAAAAGCAACAGGAACAAAAGGGGTTCAAACCGAAAATCCAGCCTGTTCTCCATGCCATGCTCCTTCCATAACCTTCATGCTTGTATTAATTGTAATGCAAGAAGCCAAAAAGCGCAAGGCAAAACCTGCGCTTTGCCGTTGCTTAATTCCGCGGCCCGAAAATCTTATCCAGCCCTTTGATGCGGTCTGTTAAAAACCGTTCGAGAATGCCTGTTGCCTGCGCGAAAGAGGACCTTGTTTTAATCGCATATTTTTGTAAAGAGGCCGATGGCCACATTATTTCGTTCATTTCACCGCTTTTGCCGATTTCCTTTTGATAAGCCTTCAGGGATTTTAATGGCGAAGCCGGATCGGCGGGAATTTCGCCCAAAAGAATTTGCATAGCGGGGCGAAGCCTGTCCCAATACAGCTCAATCACTTTTGTTCTAAAGGCAGGCTGCTTATTATACGCGGTATTATACCAGGGATAGGCAGTTCCCATATCTGTCAAAAAGCCGTTTTTCGCCGAATGAGCGAGATAGCTGCCGTAAGTTAAATCATAGTCCCAGCCGGGACCGGCGTATAGCTTCGGATCAATCAGAGATGAATCCTTATAGAAATACTGGCTGCCTGCTTTCGCATCGTAATTCAGGCTGATCTCTTCCAACAGAAATTTAAGCGCAAAGGATTCTTCATCCATTAGATCGCCGTAATACTGGCCTGTTTTCGGATCAATGCCGTCTTTTTCGCGAATGGCGCGGTTAAAGGCATTCAAAAGCTCATACAAGTAGGTGATTTGCTGTTTCCCCACAATCTCCGGTTCATCCACAAGGATGCCCATGCCCTGCGGGGTAAAAACATAGCTTTTGCCCAAATCACGAATACGGTACGCCTTATCGACCTCCAGCAGGTATCCGCCCGTGATATCCTCCGGCTCCTCATCCAGCAGGTATCCGCGCATTACCGATCCGTCCTTGAAGACCTCTCTGAAGGATTTATAGCTTGCCAATGGTTTCGGGTTCACATTTTCAAGCTCATCCTGCATATCATGTACAGCCACCCTGTTGGGGTCGATCTGCGGCTTTTCGCAAAGCAGGTATACCCCCATGTAATTGCCGTTCACATATAAATCAATGGATTGACTGGCCAGGGCGTACCTCATGCCCGCGTATCGCGCCATGTCCAGCGTGATGCGGTTACGCACCAAGGATGAATCCAAAAAGTCCGCCAGAAGTACCCAGGTGCGCGCCTTTCCTGTTCCAAGCAGATCCGTTTTGTCTTCAAGCTTGATTTGATAAGGCTTTTTGGCAAAGCCGGTCGTCGCGTTTCCGCGTATTTTCATTTCTCGAATCGCGCCGGAATAAAGAAGCCTGCCGTCCCCATCGTGCATCACCATTTCACCGGGTTCCCGCACCTCTCGCGAAGCGTGGATGCTCTTGAGAGAATTGGTTTGCGTTTGAATAAACATGGAAGGCAAATCGCCCCCCTGCATGACGGTAAATTGCTGAAACACTTTGCCTTTTTCGTTTCGAATGGTCACGCTTCGGTCCACTGTCATTTGGTCGGTCGGCACATCTCCCAAAAGTGAAATGGCTTCCGTTTTCGCACCCTCAATTTCATATTGGCCGGCCGCTTTCTCCGCATAGGCATACAGGCGATCGGTATCCCACCAGCCGGGCAGAAAAAGATATTGGTTCTTTCCCCGCTGATAGATATTAACCCGCATCACAGGCGTTTCTCCACTATCGGGAAATGGCAAACAGCTTGCCGCAAAACCATCCAAATAGGCTGCCTTGGCACTTTGGGAAAAAAGCAGCAACGCAAGAATGGCAACGCAGCAAGCTGAAAAGAAACCTGTGTGTTTTATTTCAATCCATCGCTTCATTTTTACGGTAATGGCGTGATGATATTGGCCGCGCCGGGGGTGGCCGTAAGGGTTTGCACATAGGCGCCATTTTCATCAAGAGACAGGCTGATGTCCGAATCCTGTGGGCCGTAAAGCATGCTGTCCAGCAAAATGCCGTCCCGACTCAAGTATAATGCTTCCCCGCCTGCGCTGAGCTTAAAGGGGGTATGATATTCATCAGCGATATCTTTTTTAGCGCCGGAGGCGTAGATGATAATATATTCATCAGGCCCGATCACACTTCCCGCCGGAAAAGCATAACGGTAAGGCTCTTCTTTTTTATCACTGAGACAAACGCCTTCCAGACTGATTTCCTGATCGGTCGTATTATGAATTTCCACCCAGTCAGGATATCTGCCGAACACATCCTCCAGGGTAATGTGGTTTGATGCCATGATTTCCGAAATACGTAAGGTTTGCGGCGCAAGCGCATTTTCCGCCGCAAAAGCAGCAGAAACAGCCGTCATCAAGCTGATTCCCAAAATAATCGCCATTGCTTTCTTTAACATAAACTGCACCTCGTTTTCAAATTGCGCGATCGCTTATTTTAACACAAACTCAGCGTCACCAACTATATCATAGGCAAACAAAGCATGTCAATAAACAGTCCGCTTTATCTCTTGTCCCCGCGAAGCTTTTCCATGCGTTTCGCGTACACTTTTTCATTCGCCAAAGAGAAGCCGAAAAAGCCGTCAATGCCTGTCAAGTGCTGGTAAATGCCATGGTTATAGGCGATGAGCCCCGCCCGTTCAAGATGCATGGAGCCATCCTCATCAAAAAACTTGTCCTGCACGCGTACGGCGACGATTTCGCTTAAAAACAGATCGTGGGTGCCGAGCGCCAGCGCCTGCTTGACTTTGCAGCTTAAGTAAGCGGGTGCTTCTAAAACGGCGGGCGCGATATCAAGGCCGGCCGCGGGAATGGCTGTCAGGTTCTGCGCCTTGAACTTGTCCACCTCGCTGCCGGATTTCACACCGCAATAATCCATGGCAAAAAGCAAGCTTTCATCCACGAGATTGACAGTGAACTCCTTCGTTTCCATCAAAAGAGGATGGGAGTAACGCTCCTTGCGCACGCTGATGGAGAGCATGGGCGGCTTTGAGCAAACCGTGCCCACCCACGCCAATGTAATCAGATTGGGTTTGACATTCTTGCCGCCCACGCCAATGAGCACGGAGGGCACGGGAGCCAAAAGGGGGCAGGGGGCGATTTCACGAAAGGTTTCAGGCATTGAAACGAGCCTCCGTTCTTGCGGTATCCGCGCAACTAGTGTACAATGAACGGGAGCAAATGGCAACCATAACACTATTTAAGGGAGCACTACCATCATGCAAACGCGCCATCGCCGCAAGGGTAGAAAACGCCGCCTCCGCCTTTTTTCGCTGAGCCGTCTGATTACTTTTGTGATATTAATCTTTCTCATCGGCTATCCGTTCTATGAAGCTTATCATTTGCAGACAGAAAATGTAACCTTGAAAGTAACGGAGCTGCCCCAGGATTTGAATAATCTGCGCATCGCCTACATCAGCGATATTCATATGGGCTTCATGTACCCAAAATCGCGGGTGGATGCCCTGATTGATACCATTAACCGCCTGAACGCGGACCTTGTCCTGTTCGGCGGTGATTACGCCGACGATTCCGATGGGGCAATCGCGTTTTTCCAAAACCTGCCCCGCGTAAATGCCCGCCTGAAGGTGGCAGGGGTGTTGGGCAACCATGACCGCACCATTCCCGAAAGCAATCTGTCCCGCCTGCAGGATGCCATGGTCGCCGCCAATGTGATTCCCCTGGTGAACAACGTGCTCACCATCCCTGTTGGGGAAACGAAAATCATTTTAGCGGGAATAGACGATATCAACAACGGCCACCCGGATATCGCGGGGGTCGCCAAGATGGTCAGCCGCGACGATTTTGTGATTTTCTTAAGCCATTCCCCCGAGGCCATTCCTGCGGCGCTGCAGGCGACCGATATCAACGGGCATGGCAGATGGTTTGATTTGGCGCTGTGCGGCCATACCCACGGCGGGCAGGTTACCTTCCTTGGGCAGCCGCTAGTTCCCGAATTTAAAAAGGTGCAAAAGCGCTATCTTTCAGGCTGGATTGAGGAAAACCGCACACCCATCCTGATCTCCAACGGCGTCGGCATGGCTTATCTGCCCATCCGCCTGTTCGCGCCCGCCCAAATTCATTTGATTACCTTAACTAGATAATATTTTCAAGCGTAATGGCTTCTCTTTGATAAATTGCCTCAAAATCGGCTTCCAGCCCGTTAAGCGCATCCAGCGCGATGCCCCTGTCCTGTGATCCGAAGCCCGCTTCCAGCATTTGAATATGGGCATCCACACGCTTTAAATCCTCGTGATGGGCAATCAGCTGCAATGTTCTGCTGTCCTTCGCCCATTTTATTTTCATGGCCGCCGCTTTTTCATAGCCTGCTGTCATTTCCCCGTTTTCAACCAGCGCGATAATGGCATCCGTCTCACGGCCGTATTCCTCCGTAAGCCTTCGCGCAGTCAAATTCGCGTAGCCGCCAATGACGGCCACCAGCAGCACGGCTATAAAAATCGTCCATAAATTCGCCTTCATTTCATTACCATCCTATTTCGTTTTCATCAAGCGCCTGCACAAAGTGCACGGCGTCCTTGTTTTTTGGCTGCACCAGCAGCACCCCCTTCGTATCCAGGCTGCAGAGGAAGACTTCCGAAAAAGCGTTCACCTTCGCTGCTTTCAGGCGGTTTAAGAGCCACGTCTCCGTCAGCTTCCCTGTTTGCAGGTTTCCTCTTTGCAACCTGCCATCCAAAATAAGCATCAGCGGTATGCCGTCTATCCCCGCATTGAGTCCCATATCCTCGGGCGTCACAGCGCGGTAGGGCGCTTTGGGGAACACGCTGATTTTGCCGCCCGTTTCCATAATGGCCGTGCCTACCTCGGCAGGATTCAAATATCCCTGCTCCCGCATCTCCTCCAGCAGCTCTGTAATGCTGAAACTCATGCGCCGCATCTCCTCCTCCTGCAATACGCCGTTTTTCATCAGCACGACGGGAGAGCCGGACATGAGCACGCGGAATTTCTGGCTCTTAAGAGAGATCGCCGCGATTATTTCATGCAGAATCACCAGCGCGAGGAGCGGCACAATGCCATATAAAAGCGGCACGCCAATCTCCGCCATAGGCGTAGTCGCCAAATCTGCAATCATAATGGCGATCACCAATTCAAAGGGCTGCAGCTGCCCGATTTCCCGCTTCCCCATCACGCGCACAGCTAACACCGCCGCGACAAACAAAATCGATGCTCGAATGAACCCATTAATCACTTAAATCCCTCCCGCCTGTCAGTTTGACCCAACATCGAAAGAAGAATACAAGCAAAAAACTTGACAAAGGCATGTACACCCTGTATTCTTGTTACCAACAAGCGAAAGGGGGAATTTTTGTGCGCCACACCATTATGATGCGAATGTTGGTTAAGTACGTGGATTTTTCCCCGTGTTTGGCTTAGGCATGCGCATTTTACAATGTTTACCCGCATTCCGCCGCCCCAAACAAGGGGGAGGCGGAATTTTTTTAAGGAGGCATCTTTATGAGCAGCACTGATTACGGTTTTGACACATTACAGCTTCACGCCGGACAGACCCCTGACTTATCAACGGGCGCCCGCGCCGTGCCGATTTACCAAAGCACCTCGTTTTGCTACGGCTCCGCCGAGGAAGCCGCCGCCGTCTTTTCAGGGGAACAGCCGGGCTATACCTATTCCCGCATTGTGAACCCCACGGTGGATGTATTGGAAAAGCGCGTAACCGCCTTGGAACAGGGGGTAGACACCGTCTGCTTTTCCTCGGGCATGGGCGCTATCTCCGCCGCTGTGATGGCGCTGTGCGAATCCGGCGATGAATTGGTAGCCATGTCCACCCTCTACGGCGGCACTTACACGCTGTTCGCGGGCAGGCTGAAGGAGCAGTGCGGCATTACGGCGCGGTTTGTGAACATCGACGATTTCAAAGCCGTTGAAAATGCCATTAATGATAGAACCCGATGCGTCTATATCGAGACCATCGGCAACCCTGCCGCCAACATTCCCGAGATTGAAGCCATCGCCGACATCGCCCATCGTCACGGGCTGCCGCTTATAGCGGACAACACCTTCGGCACGCCCTACCTGATTACCGCCAAGAACCACGGTATTGATATTGTTATCCACAGCCTGACGAAATATATGGGCGGACATGGCACAAGCCTCGGCGGATCGGTGACGGACCAGGGCACCTTCGATTTTCACAGTCCGCGATTTCCGCGCTTCACTGCCCCCGACAAGGTCAACCACGACATCATCTACGCCGATCAGCCTGCCCCCGTGGCAGCGCGGCTTCGCATCCAGATGATACGCGATTTCGGCGCGTGCCTTTCTCCCTTTAACGCCTTCTTAATTCTTTTGGGCACTGAAACGCTGAGTTTGCGGGTTGACCGCCATGTGCGGAACGCTTTGGCCGTGGCCGAATTTTTAAAGGGCCATCCCGCTGTGAGCTATGTCCATTACCCGAGCTTAACGAGCGATCCCTACTATGAAAGAGCGCAGAAATATTTGCCTAAAGGAGCGGGGGCCATCATGTCCTTTGGGGTTAAGGGCGGGCTTACAGCAGGCAGGCAGCTCATGAACCGGGTAAAACTCTTCTCCATCCTCGCCAATGTAGCGGACGCGAAATCCCTGATTATCCATCCTGCCTCCACCACCCACGGACAGATGACCGAAGAGGAACTGAAATTGTCCGGCGTCGCCCCCGAATTGGTGCGGCTGTCCATTGGGTTGGAGGATATAAACGATATTATCGCCGATTTAAAGCAAGCTTTGGAAGGAGAATGCAAACATGCCCGTTAAGATACCCGACGCCCTACCCGCGGTAAGAATTCTGACAGAGGAAAACATCTTCGTGATGACGGAGAAGCGCTCTGCCCACCAGGATATCCGCCCGCTTAAAATTGCCATTTTAAACCTCATGCCCACGAAGGAAGCCACGGAAACACAGCTTTTGCGGCTGATTGGCAATACCCCCCTGCAGGTGGAGGTAACGCTCCTGCGCACGGACAGCTATCTGCCCCAAAACGCCGACCAAACCCATTTGGAGACCTTCTACCGTACCTTTTCCGAAGTGGAGGACGACTTTTTTGATGGGTTGATTATCACGGGCGCGCCTGTGGAGCTGATGGATTTCAAGGATGTGAAATACTGGCAGGAATTGAAAAGCATTATGGATTGGGCGGACAGCCGTGTGTTCTCCACCCTGTTTATTTGCTGGGCAGCGCAGGCGGGGCTTTTCTATCACTACGGCATCGATAAGCATCCCCTTGAAAAGAAGCTGTTCGGCGTATTCCCGCACACCGTACTAAACCGCCAAAGCAAGCTTATGCGAGGCTTTGACGATGTATTTTATATCCCCGTCAGCCGCCATACGGCTTTAAATGAACAGGACGTATACGCCTGCGGTGAATTAAGCGTGCTGGCCGCCTCCGAGGAATCAGGCATTGGCATAGCCATCAGCCATGACGGACGCAGGGTCTTCGCCACAGGCCACAGCGAATATGCCTTTGATACGCTATACCACGAGTATATGCGTGATATTAACAAGGGGCTCAATATTGATAAGCCCCTGCATTATTTCACAAACGATAATCCTTCCGAAGCGCCCCTTGTGCGCTGGCGCGGCCACGCGAATCTTTTGTTTCAAAACTGGCTGAATTACTGTGTCTACCAGGAGACTCCCTACGACCTGCACGAGCTTTTGCAAAGAAAGGGTTAAGCATGCATATTACCACGCTTCTAAACTCCGGAAAAGTCAACCTGTCCTGCGAATTGTTTCCGCCGAAGGAATTCACGGGGCTTACGCAGGTGACGGATACCGTCAAAGCTATCGCCGCCTTGAAGCCCGCCTTCATGTCCGTGACCTACGGCGCCGGCGGCAACACCCAATCCCACACGCTGGAAGTCTCCAAGGCGGTTGAATCGGCGGGCATTACGCCGCTTTTCCATCTGACCTGCGTCAACTCCGACAAGCAGCAGGTGCAGGATACCCTTGCCATCCTGAAGGCCAACGGCATTGAAAACGTTCTCGCGCTGCGGGGCGATATCGCAAAAGATACCATTCCGCCTGAAGATTTCCGCCACGCCAGCGATCTGATACGCGCCATTTCCGAATCGGGAGATTTTTGCATTGGCGCGGCCTGCTATCCGGAAGGGCATCCTGAATCCAAATCCAAATCAAGCGATTTGGATTCCCTCAAAATGAAGGTGGATGAAGGCGCGGGTTTTCTAACCTCGCAAATGTTTTTTGATAACAATATTTTCTACAATTTCCTTTATCGCGCCCTGCAAAGGGGCATCAACGCGCCCATCTTATCGGGCATCATGCCTGTGTGCAACGCCAAGCAAATCAAACGCATCGTGGCGCTTTCGGGCGCGGCGCTGCCGCCTCGCTTCGCAGCTATTGTAGACCGGTTTCAGGATAATCCCGCCGCCATGCAGCAGGCAGGCATTGCCTACGCCACCGAGCAGATTATCGATTTATTGGCCAACGGCGTCAATAACATTCATCTGTACACGATGAACCGCCCGGCTGTTGCCGAAGCGATTTTTTCGAACCTGTCCCAGATTATCGGATACGCTCAGGAGGCATGACAATGAATTTAGCCGCCCTTGCAAAAGAAAAAATCCTTTTTGTGGACGGAGGGCTGGGTTCGCTTCTGCAAAAAGCGGGCCTGCCCCCCGGCATGCCGCCGCCAAGGTGGAACCTGCTCAACCCCGAAAAAGTGAAGCAGGCGCATTTGGATTATTTGAACGCGGGCGCGGAGATTATTACCTCCAACACCTTTGGCGTCCACCGCGGGCATTTTGCGGAGGATTTGGAGAAAATCATCGAAAGCGGGGTGGCTCTTGTCCGTTCCGCCATTAAGGAAGCGGGACACGGGATTGCCGCGCTGAACCTGGGACCTACGGGCAGCCTGCTTTCGCCCATGGGGGATTTGCCCTTTGAAGACGCGGTAAGCCTGTTTCGTGAAGCGGCGGAAATAGGCGCAAAAGCAGGCGCGGAGCTGATTTTGATTGAAACCATGGCGGATGCCTATGAAATGAAGGCCGCTGTTTTAGGCGCGAAGGAAGCCTGCCGGCTTCCGATTATCGCCTCCTTCACGCTGAACGAAAACGGCAGGCTGCTCACAGGCGGGGATATTGAAGGCATGGTCGCGCTATTGGAATCCCTTGGTGTCAGCGCGCTGGGACTCAATTGCGGCTTTGGCCCTGAGCAGATGGCATCCCTCATCAAGCAGGTGCTTAAGTGCGCCTCCGTTCCCGTGCTCCTAAGCCCGAACGCGGGGTTGCCTGAGGTGGCGGACGGCGAAACGCGCTTCAATGTGGGGCCTGAAGAATTCGCGAAAACCATGCTGTCCCTTATAAAGGAAGGACTTTCCCTGGCAGGCGGCTGTTGCGGCACGACCCCCGCCCACATCCGCGCCATGGTTGATTTGGCGAAAGACCTTCGTCCGACCCCCTTATCCAAGAAGAATGAGACCGTTATTTCTTCCGGCTCCCAAACGGTTCGGTTCCAAACCGGCTGCAAGGTGATTGGCGAAAGAATCAACCCCACAGGCAAAAAAAAGCTTCAACAGGCGCTGCGTGAAGGGGATATAAATTATGTGCTGACGGAAGCCATCGCGCAAATGCAGCTGAAGGCCGATATTTTGGATGTGAACATGGGATTGCCGGGCATTGATGAAGCCGCATGGCTGAAAAATGCGGTGGAAGCCATACAATCGGTATGTCCGCTGCCCCTGCAGTTGGATACGGCCACCCCTTCGGCTCTTGAAGACGCGCTGCGCGTTTATAACGGCAAGCCGCTGATCAACTCCGTTTCCGGCAAGCAATCAGCCATGGATGAAATCTTCCCGCTTATGAAAAAATACGGCGGCGCGGTGGTGGCGCTGTTATTGGATGAAAATGGCATCCCCGATACGGTTCAGGGCCGCCTCTCCATTGCCGATAAAATATTGAAGGAAGCCGCAAAGCACGGCATCGATCAAAAGGACATCCTTTTTGATACCCTTACCATGACCATTTCCACCGATAAAAACGCCGCGAGAAACACCCTTCATACCCTGCGGGAAATCACAAAAAGAGGATTAAAAAGCGTACTGGGGGTTTCCAATATTTCCTTTGGGCTGCCGGAGCGCGAGCAAATCAACGCTTCCTTTTTGGCCATGGCCGTGGAAAACGGCCTCAGCGCCGCTATCCTGAATCCTAAGAGCAGCCTCATGATGAATTCCCTCTATAGCGCCAACGTGCTCGTCGGGGCGGAGACAGGGCTTCAAACCTACCTTGATTTATACACGGGTGAAAAGGCCACCGCCGCGCCGCAGAAGGCGGCTATGAGCCTTTTTGAATGTGTTCTCGCGGGGCTTGAAGCGCCCGCCTGTGAAACCGCCGAAGCACTGCTTCAGGCAGGGGAAAAGCCCCTTGAAATGATTGAAACCATCCTCATGCCCGCGCTGGATGAGGTGGGCAAGCGCTACGAGAGCGGCAAAATTTATCTGCCCCAGTTGCTGTCGAGCGCCGCCGCCGCCAAAGCCGCCTTTAAAGCCGTTCAGTCGGTGCTTGAAAAGCAGGGCGGCACGCAAATAAAGGGCAAGGTGGCGCTGGCAACGGTGGAAGGGGATATTCACGATATCGGTAAGAACATTGTGAAGGTCATCTTGCAAAACTATGGCTATGAGGTGATTGATTTGGGCCGCGATGTGAAGCCCGAAGCGGTGCTGGAAACGGCGCAGAAGGAAAACCTGCTGTTGGTGGGGCTGTCCGCGCTGATGACCACCACTGTTCCCGCTATGGAAAAAACAATCTCCCTCTTGCATGAAAAAATGCCTCATGTTAAAATCATGGTGGGCGGCGCAGTATTAACAGAAAGCTTCGCCAAACAAATCGGCGCGGATTGCTACTGTAAGGATGCCGTCGCCTCTGTCCAATTCGCAAGGGAGGTTTTTTCACGCCATGGCTAAGACTTTGATTCTCTACGCTTCCAAATACGGTGCCACGGAAAAATACGCGAAGTGGCTGGCAGAAAACATTCATGGGGATTTGAAGAAAACAGCCGCTGTCACAAAGGAAGATTTAGCCGCCTATGAATGCATCATCTTCGGCGGCGCCCTGTACGCGGGCAGGGTCAACGGCATTAAAAAGCTTACCGCGAACTGGGACACCTTCAAGCAAAAAAAGGTGGCGCTTTTTCTTGTGGGCATGGCACCGCCGCCCAACCAAGGCGCGATTGATTCCCTTCCCGCTGCAATAAAAGACCACGCCGGGGTGTTTTACCTGCGCGGCGCGGTCGATTATGAAAAAATGGGCTTTTTCACGAGATTGCTCATGAAAGCGATTACAAAAGAGCCGAAATCCATCGATTTCACAGAAGAAAAGGCGCTGACGCCGCTCATTGAGTATGTTACGCAATGGAGCTAACGCGTGAGAAAAGTCGCGCTTTAAAAGACTTGCCTTTTCAGCGGTCGCTGAAATAATGAGGAAACTGATTTAAAAGCTGCTCCTGCTCCTGCTTTAATTTGCTTAAATGCTGCCTGTCGATTTGGCTTGCCAAATCGACATCTTTTTTTTCAAGGGCTTTCAGCAAGGCCTCATGCTCCTTGACAATATTCGGAATGACAGAGGGGCTTGTGCACGTCAAAATGCGGATACGGCGGTAGTGCACACATTTTTCCCGCACCAGATCGAAACAAAAATCCATGCCGATAGCAGAAAAAAGCAGGCTGTGAAAATCGTCGTCCAGCCGCAAAAAAGCGGGCAGATCGGCGCTTTTTTCGATGCGCTTCTGTTCTTTTAAAACAGCCCGCATCTTTTTAAGCGCCTCATCACAATCATGCTCCAAAAAGGCGGTAATGGCATGATCCTCCAAGGATTTGCGCAGAAACCGTTCCTCCCTGACACGGTTCAAATCAATGAGCGATACCCGCGTGCCCCGCTGGGGAAACACATCTACCAGACCATCCTTGTCAAGGCGCGTAAGGGCATCGCGAACGGGGGAGCGGCTCACTTTGAATCGCTCCGTCCATTCCTCCATCTTCATTTCATGCCCGGGCAAAAGCGCCAGAGACAAAATCATGTCCCGCAGGGTTTGGTAAATGCTCTCGCCTGTGGTCATGGGCCGAAAATCACTCATTGAACCGCTTCCTTCAGGGTTTTGCGAACCGCGCCCTTGCCTGCGCTCAGCTTTTGTAAATTATTAAGCACCTTCGCCTTCAGCCCTGCCTTTTCAAGATTGACGCCAAAGATTTTTTCATCCGCCAGAATGTCTTCGAATCGGCCTGCCTTCACCAGCGGCAAAAGCGTATCGAGCATCGGATCCGCGCTCAGTTCGAAGGGCTGCATATTGTCATCAAGAGCCATCAAGTAGCGCAACCAGCCCGCTAACACCAAGGGAATCAGTTCAAGGGAATTCACATCCAGCTTATCATCCGCCATGTACGCCTTAATGGTTTCCCCAAAGCGAATGGACAGCTTTTGCGAGGTATCCGTAGCGATGCGCTGGGGCGCGTCGGGCATGAAGGGATTGGGCAGACGCACGGTTAAGACCGTGTTCAGAAACGCTTTGGGATCGATAATCCCCGGCGAGGTGACAACGGGAAGGGCTTCTTTATAAGCCAGTTTTGTTGCGAAAGCGTTCAGATCCGCATCCTTCATCTCTTCGGAAATGAGGGTATAGCCTAGAAGACAGCCGAAGATGGCCAAGGCGGTATGGATGGGGTTCAAACAGGTGCAAACCTTCATGCGCTCCACCTTGTCCACCGTTTCACGCTTCGTAAACAAGACGCCGCCCTTTTCAAGGTTCGGCCTGCCGCCGGGGAAGGAATCTTCCACAATCAGATATTCCGTTTCCTCCGCGTTCACAAAGGCGGCGGTGAAGGAATTTTTCTTTGTGTGAATCAATTCCGTATCCGAAAAGCCATCGGCCTTCAGCATCTCGCGGACTTTTTCGTCCGGGCGGGGGGTGATCTTGTCGATCATACTCCAGGGGTAGGACAAGGTCCCGGGATGGGTCACGTAGGCCAAAAAGCCTTTGTCGCACTTGCCCTCTTCCACCCATTTCGTCGCGATTTCCGTTACGGCAGCCTTGATTTTGTCGCCGTTGTGGGAGCAATTATCCATGCTTAACAGCGTGAGCGGCGCGGCATTCAAAAGGTATCTTTCATAAAGCAGTTTTGTCACGCGGCTCATGATGCATACGGGGTTTTCAAAATCGGCATCGTATACGCCATAGCCCTTTTCCGTTACGGTAAAGGAGACCATTTGAAGGCTCGGCGCGGTGAACACGGCCTTGAGCTTTTCAAAATCCGCGTGGGCGGGATCGGCGCTGAAGGATGCCGCGACGGAGGCGACCACCTTCTTTTCCACCTGCCCGTCGGATTTGAGCGTTACCAAAAGGCTCAGCTCGTCAAAAGGATGGTACGCCTTTTCCAGAATTTCCTCATCAAAGCTTTCTGCCACGATGACGCCCTTATCTGTATCGCCATTGCAGAGCATGGTATCCAAATCCGCCGCGGGAAAGGCGCGGAAGATGTTCCCGGCGCCAAAATGCAGCCATGTGGGTGCATTGAGCGTCCTTTCGCGCATGGCTTCAATATCGTAGGTGGGCAGGGCATAGCCCTTTTCCAGATACCCTTTATCCGTGATGCCTTCAAGCGACAGCTTCATTTTAATTGCCCCTCCCGTTCTTTTCGATGGCTTCCACAAGCCCCTGCAAATACGCCGCGCCCATGGCACGATCATATAGGCCATAGCCGGGCATGGCGGTTTCATCCCACACCATGCGACCATGATCCGGGCGCACAGGGCCCGTAAAGCCGATATCATGCAGCGCTTTCATGATTTCGTACATATCCATCGATCCGTCCGAGGACAGGTGCGCCGCCTCGTCAAACTTGCCGGGAGCGTGATGGATGAGATTTCTGACATGGGCAAAGTGAATGCGCCCCTTCAGCGCGCGGATGATAGCGGGGATATCGTTTTTCGGATTGGAGCCCAGGGAGCCTGTACATAAAGTCACGCCGTTGAGCGGATCATCCACCTGCTTGAGCATCCTTTGAATATTTTTAAGATCCGTAATGATACGCGGCAGGCCGAACACAGGCCAGGAGGGATCGTCCGGGTGGATGGCCATCTTGATGTTGTACTTTTTCAAGGTGGGCAGGATGGCTTCCATAAAATATTTATGATTTTCAAAGAGCTTATCCGTGTCCACATCCTTATAAACCTTGAAAAGCTCGCTGATACGGCCGAGGCGCTCCGGCTCCCAGCCGGGCAGCATGAATCCGCCCGCGTTCTTTTCCATGGAAGCGAAAATTTCCTTCGGATCGATTTTATCGATCACGCTTTGGTCATAGGACAGCACGGTGGAGCCATCCTCCCGCGGCTTTGCCAACTGCGAACGTGTCCAGTCGAACACGGGCATGAAGTTATAGCACACCATATCGATGCCCTCTTGACCCAGCACTTCCAATGATTTGATATAGTTTTCGATATGCTCATCGCGCTTGGGCATGGCGGCTTTGATATCATCGGAAATGTTCACGCTTTCAATGCCTGAAATCTTCAAGCCGTGAGCCTCCGCAGCCGCCTTTAAAGCCTTGACTTCATCCGTTTTCCATTCTTCCCCTGCCTGCTTGCCGAAAAGCGTCGTAATGACGCCTTTCACGCCCGCGATTTGGCGAATATATTCAATCTTGACGCTATCATAGCCCGGTCCGTACCAACGCAGTGTCATATCCATACTAAAAATCCTCCTCTTGTTTCGTTGCTTTATTTTAACATGCTAATATATTACTTGCAAGGGCATCAAATAAAGCAGCCGCAAACCCAGGCACCGATATAGGCGCACACACAGGCTGCCACCGCCACGGTTAAGAGTCCTTTCCCCTTCCAGCCGAGAAACAGCGCTGCCGCAAGGCCCGAAATCGCGCCCGACAGACTGCCCGTGCTTGAAAAAGCGGCGGGAAAAGTCATCGCGCCCAGCACCGCAAAAGGCATATAATATAAAAAAGACTGCAAAAAGCGACTTTTGATTTTACCGCGAACGACCACCAGCGGCAGCACGCGAATGAAGTACGTGACCCCTGCCATCACGAACACATACAAAAAGAAGCGGCTGTTATCCATCCGTTTTTTCCTCCTGAACAGGCCTTGGCATGAGCCATGCCCCGAGAGCGGATGCCGCCACCGCGCAGATGATAAGGCGAAAGCCATCGGTTACACCGCTAAAAAGCGGCAGCCACGCGAAAAGGCAGCTGAGCCCCACGGCGAACAGCACCACCAGCCGTACCTCCTTAAGGGCTTTGAAAGGTGGCAGCACGATGGCGATAAACATGCCGTAAATGATGATACTGAGCGCCGAAGCGACATCGTTAGGCAGAATACCGCCCGCCAGCGCGCCTAAAGCCGTTCCCAGCGCCCAGCCGATGTAAGGGCCTGTTATCAAGCCATACAAATACGCCTTGCCCACTTTATTCGGCTGTCCCGATGCCAAAACAAAAATTTCATCCGTATTGCAAAAGGCAATCACGGCACGGTGAAAAAAAGTCATGCTCTTATCCAATTTCTGGCTTAAGGAGAGGCTCATCAGCGCGTAGCGCAGGTTGATTGTCAGCTGTGTGAGCGCCATTTCGAAAAGCCCCGCGCCACCCGCCATCAGCGACAGCCCCGCCACTTGCCCCGCGCTTGTAACATTTGTGACAGAAATAAAAACGGCCTGCCACGGATAAAGCCCTGCCGCAGCCGCCGAAATACCAAAGGCAAAAGAAACAGATACGTATCCGAGCGCAATCGGCAATCCATGCCGCAAACCTTTCAAATAAGCCGTTTTCGTTCCCATCCGCCGTTCCCTCAAGCCCGCAAGGCTGCTCAAAATAGCTATTTATCTCTCAATCAGTTTTCGGATATCATTCACAAGCGCCGTAAAGCTTTGGGAGGCGCGCATGCTCTCCTGTACCTTCTGACAGCCGTTCAAGACCGTGGAGTGATCCCTGCCGCCAAAGGCCTCGCCGATTTTCGGCAGGCTGGTACCCAGCATTTCCCGCGTTAAGTACATGGCCACCTGCCTCGGCACCACCACTTCGCGGTTGCGCCTTTGGCCAACCAAATCTTCCATGGTGATGGCGTAATAATTCGCCACGGCTTCCTGAATGGATTGGCAGGTAATGCGCTTGATATCCTTCATGGCGAAAACTTCCTTCAGCGCTTCCTCCGCCAGGGCCAACGTGATAGGCGTGCCGCCGTTGAGCGCCGAATAAGCGTTTAGCCTGGTCAGAGAGCCTTCCAGCTCGCGGATGTTTGAATCCACACGCTCGGCAATCATCGTCAGCACATCATCGCCCACGACCATGTGCTCCGTTTCGGCTTTCTTACGCAAAATAGCGATGCGCGTCTCCACATCCGGGCGCTGAATATCGCAGGTAAGCCCCCATTCAAAGCGGCTGCGCAGGCGTTCCTCCAGGCGGGCGATATCCTTGGGCGGACGGTCGCTCGTCAATACAATTTGCTTGCCCGCCGTATACAGCGCGTTGAAAGTATGGAAAAATTCTTCCTGTGTAGAATCGCGCCCCGCGATGAATTGAATATCATCCACCAAGAGAATATCCGCGTTGCGAAACCGCTCGCGAAACTCCGCGTTTTTGTTTTGCTGGATAGACTGAATCAAATCGTTCGTAAAGCTTTCGCTGGTGATGTAGGCGATTTCCATGGTTGGATAAAGCTGCTTCGCATAATCCCCGATGGCGTGCATCAGATGGGTTTTGCCTAAGCCCACGCCGCCGTACACAAACAGCGGATTATACGCCTGGGCGGGCATCTCGGCCACGGCAAGAGAGGCCGCGTGAGCAAAACGGTTCGCCCCGCCAACCACAAAGGTTTCAAAGGTGTATTTGGGGTTTAGGGGGATGGAGGCGTTCTTTTGCGCCTTGCGCGCCGCGGCTTCCGGTTCCGCATCGCCGGGGGCGGAAATTTCCGCCGTCATCGCATGCCCCGCCGCCTCGCAAAGCGCCGCGTTTACCATTGTACGATAAAAGGACACGAACATTTTTTCCGCAACCGCATTGATGGCTTGCAAGTACATCACGCTTCCCTCCATTTTAAGGGGCGTTAATGTCGCAATCCATGAATTGTAAGACACCGAGGGTGTCTCCTCCTTCAACAAGGCTGATGCCTTGTCCCACAGTTCGGTCAAACTCATCCGCATCCTCCGCATTTTATACAAAAAATATACAATCGCTGTTTTTCTGTGTAAACCGATAAAAACACACTGCCTATTTGAAATTTTACTACACCATGACCCATGCCTGTGGATAACTTCGGCAGCGCTTGCACATCATACCAAATATCACTCCACTTTTCAACCCATCTCGCTATTTTTCTTCATGCATGCTTTGAAAACTGTTGATAACTTTTTTATCCACAGCTTGTGCCTGCTATCGCTTCCACCTACAACAACTAGGTCAATAGGAACACGGATTTGTATTTTTATGCAATAATTTTGCTTAAACATTCGTTTGCAACCAAATTTTGACTGAAAATTAATATTTCCATAACATATAGTTGTAACAAGGGTTCGCATGCCCTTTTGTCGAATGAAGGAAGCGAAGCATACGAAAGCTGTAAAACGGAAGGGATGTGCGAAGGTGGCGGCACCCGTTGAAGAAAGAAAAGTAAAGGACGCGCTGCGCCCTTGGCTTGGCACGGCCATGACAGAGAACACAACCATCGCTTTTGATTTGGCGAATGTGCTCCGTCGCTATTCCCCTTTTCGCCAGTCCCTGGATGAATTGCGGGAGGAGCTCAACTCCTTTTTATTTCGTTCCCTCCACTCGTACTTAGGCTCCGCCATGAGCGTCCGCCTGGACGACGGACGTATCCGCCGCATTCCCGTTCGCGAGATTGAGCCCATAGCGGACGATTTGATGGGCGTTTTGTTTGACTCTCTTTCCGTCTATTCCGTTAATTTTGAATTGCTCAACGCCTATGCCCTCACCCACGAAAGCCTGGCGGCGTTGCGCGTGCTCTACCAAAAATACGCGGAGATGATGACCCCTGCCGAACGGGAAATGCTCATTACCATCGCTAAGGACGTATATCCCGAGGAAAGATACCGCTCCTGGCTCAAGTAAAAAATAAAACTTGCATTTCCAGCGGAGCTTTGCTATAATACAAAAGCTGATTTTAAGCCATCAGCATGTGGGCTCGTAGCTCAGCTGGATAGAGTGTTTGACTACGAATCAAAAGGTCGTGGGTTCGAATCCCGCCGGGCTCACCAAACAGAAACCCCTGATACGCCTTGCGCTGTCGGGGGTTTTTGCTTATTTTATCCCATATGTCGGACACATATCTCGTATGAAAATCACGCCATTATCTCCATCAAAAATTCTATATGTTTGCTTTGTGTGGTGAAAATGTGGTAAAAGAAGCCTATCAGTGGTAGTAATTGAGCACGAAAAAAAGCCCCGTCGAAGCGGGCATTCTTATGCAGCCATCACATCATTCTCATCATTTCTTATCCATACCGGCTTATTGGTTTTGCTTCATTCCGCTTCATCAGGCAGCTTGATCGATTTATACGGCATCCCCTTCTGTTGTCACTTCCTCCACCAGCTTGGCGTGCACCACATAATACCAGTCATTCGAGCCTGCGGTGCAGGTAGCCAATGTCAACAGCCGCTCTTCACCGCTGACCGGCAAGGCGGAGCCAATCGCCGAGCGATTACGTATTTGCCGTATGAAGGCCGACCGCTCTTCGACCGAGACGCAGGACTGCCCCCGAAAGTCGATATCCGCTCCCTCTGCGGTATAGGCGCTGAATACCTGATAAACCAGCTTCTTTTTCGGCAATGTTATTTCAATTATCAAATGCTCATCGGCGTAAGCCCGTTTCTTGTATTGTCGAAGAAAGGCAAACATGCTGCCATCCTTCATGTTATGGCCATATATCACCGAGTTGAAATCTGTCAGCAGGTAGGAATTCCAGCAATCAAGAAAAATGGCGCCGCTTACGTTTCGTTTCTTTTGAAAGGATCTTTTCAGATAGTATTCATTGTCCTTGCTTTGAACGACAGGATACTGCACCTCCGTTCCCGGCACATCAATCCAGCCTATGGTATCACCATTTTCGCGCAGCAGCGATTGCACACGCGCACTTACAAAAGGCTTTGGCGTCGACTTTGGTGTCGCTGCCACGGCCATATGCGTTTGCGGCGTTGCCGTAGCCTGTGGCGCTTCGGTTACCGCTGTTTCGGCTGCCGCCTCGAGGCGATAGGCTTCATATTCTTGCCGGGCGCTGTGGTAGGCAGACAGACGCACCACTAAGGTAACGCCAACCGCTGCGAATAAAGAAAATAGCACGATGAGCATCATTGCATACCGGCGATTTCTTTTTATTGGAGAAGATCGCCAGTAGCCGCGCCGCATTGTACGCCGCAATGTGTCATAGTGCCGTTCTCGTTTCATATGCAATCCTTTCAGCCGTTCGATTTTTTCTTCCGCTTCATAGAATGGAACGACCAAATAATAGCACCGCCCAAGCCTGCCAACAGGAAAATGCTGCCGAGAATCGGGAAATCATCGCCTGTTTTGGGTAGAGGACTCGGTGGATTCGGGATAGCTGCTATGTAGAATCTTGCATCGGAGTTGGTCGTCACAGGAATAGCGCTGCCGCCTGTGAGAACAGCCCCCGGTATGGTGATATGGAATAACCTTACAGATGCTTCCATCGGTGTACCGCCGAAGATGAGCGTGATGGCGCCTGCGCCTGCCGGGGCAGTCGCCGTCACCGTCAGCCCTGTCGGCAGGTCTGTGAACCAATCGGAGGCATCAATGCCTGTAAGCCCGCCCGCGATGGCGGTATCATATGTGAGCATTATGGTTGCGGTTTGACCACCGCCAAGTGCCGTACCGACTGTGCCGCTGATGATAACATTGCTGATCGTTGCGGACTTTTGCGCCCACTGAGCATACAGCGTCACATCTGCGGAGATTGGGGCAAACGCATCCCCCGGCGCGTAGGCTGTGCCTGTGCCGTCGACCATCGTGTTCCAAGCGGAAAGAGTGTAGCCTGCGTAGGTAAACGTACTCGCGTCCTTCGTGGCCGGGGTCGCGCCCTCGTTATATGTTTCCACAATATCCGTTTCCGCCCCGCCATTGGCTTTGTAGGTGACGGTATACGTTTGCGCTGCCCGGTTCACGGTCACATCATAATACAGCTCCGTGCCGTCCTCCGCTGTCACCTTGATGTACAAATGCGTCTCTTCACCGGCTGTGAGAGCGATGGACGATGCCGCTGTGCTAAACCCACTGTCAGAATACAGCGCCACCGCAGCATTCGCATGGGTTGCGACAATATCCCCGAACGCCACGGAAGCGACGCTGTTCGCTACGTTAATGCCCGCGGTTTTTGGCGCGGATAATGTTCCCGCCTCGCCTCCCGCTACGATCGGTTGGCTTGCTACAAAAGCAAGTCCCGCATCATTGGAAAGCGCTTTACCGGTGATAATAATGTTATTAATGCCAAATGCGCCATGGACGTCGCATTGCCCTCCCGTTATCGATACATTGTCGATAACATATAAGCGAATATATAGGTTTTGCTGATTATCCGCTTCGGCGGGCAGTTTTCCTGTATAGTATGCCTGGGGCAATTTGATGGGAATATCCTGCGTTAAAGCGATATTAGAACCAACAGGAACCCATGTCGCGCTTCCCGCGTTATCGGGATCGTAATTGATACTGTACTGCAGTTGAAAATTCGCAGGCGCGGCGTTTGAACTGCGCATTGCCCAGCTTACTTCAATATCCGCAAATCCCGCGCCGGACATTTCGATTATGCAGAAGGATTCATCCCCTAATCCCGCATATCTGACACCACCGGCATATAGCGCATGTCCGCCTGTAAGAGCTGTATTGATTGGTTGCGATTGACTTCCTGTTGTTTTTTCAACCCAAAATACGGCGGAGGCGGCTTGCGTACCGCCTGTGGCCTCAAAGTGTGGCTTTTCTGAGGAATGACTCGCATAGTAGGTATGATTGGAATCCGCGTTCTCAAGCGATATGAGCCATTCTGAAATGGTTTCGCGTCCATCATCGATCATTTGCGTTCCCGCAATAATAATATCGAAAAGATTGTTGACTCCAGCCGCTGCAGTTGTTCCGTTAGCTACGGAATACGTGCTTGTATTCAGGAATCTGATGAACAGCGTGTCGCTGTTGCCGGCTGCGGCGGGTAATGAAAACGGCCCTACTTGATGAGTATAGCTGTTAATGGCAGTATATGTAGCCGGATTGCCGCCACTGTCCGGGATGTCATCCCAATTAGTGCCGTCAGTGCTGTATTGTAACGAAAAATCTCTCGGGCCGGTGTCTGATCCCCGTACGGAAAAAGACAGTGCAATATTCTCGAAACCGCTCGTTGATATGTTTGATAACTGCCACCACTGGCCCACAGGTGTATTCCAGCCGGTAGTGGAATATGTATAGGGTGTGCTCTCCGGATTTGTTCCGGTTCCGGCACCATTAATGGCTGCGCCCGCTTTAGAGCGCGTTAACGTCGCAGAGGCGTTGACCGGAATGTAGCACGTTGGTGCTTGTGAAGTTGAATTTGACGGTTGCGAAATCGGACACCAGGCCACTAACACTTCCGGAATTTGCGCCGCACTGACTGTTAATGGGGTCAACAAAACGACTAAGATCAGGCATAAAACACTTAGCGCCGGCAAACCGTTTTTTTTCAGATTACACACATTAAGTCTCGCATTCCATGTCACTAATCGCAGTATCGATGGCAGGAAAAATCAACCTAAATATGTTATCATAAAATTGCATTTTATGCAAGAAGTGTTGACCTTTGCGCTTTTGCTTGTGCAGGAAAAATCAGAGTCCGAAGGAAAATGAAAGACGCGTAATGATTAAGGACTGCCGGTATGTGAATAATAATAGAGCAATAGGAATCGTGTAATAGCGCAGCAAACGAAGCCGTTACCCTAATTTTCACAATTGTGCGCAGTGATTTTTCCCTTTCGTTACGGGCGATATTGCCATTCCTTTTTCAACATGATATAAATAGTTATCAGCCAAAGAAAGCGAGGCCAATAAAATGAGCCAATTCATGAACCTTTGTTTGTCCCGCCAAAGCTGCCGCCAATATGCCGACAAGCCTGTCGAGCATGAAAAGCTTGTAAAAATCATTGAAGCGGCACGCCTCGCGCCCTCCGCCTGCAATTCACAGCCCTGGCGGTTCGTTGTCGCGGAAAATCCCGAAACCGTGGCGCAAATCGCCAAAGCCGGAAAGCAGCTCGGCATCAACGATTTTTTAGAAAAGGCAAAGGCGTTCATCGTTATATTGGAGGATCATGCCGTGCTCATGCCGAGGCTTCGCGCCTTTATGGACAGCCAGTATTTTGCCAAGGGCGATATCGGTGCCGCCACCGTCACCGCCTGCTATGCCGCCGCGGATTTGGGCCTTGGCTCTTGCATTATCGGCTTGTATGATCGCC
>JGI994J12354_10001623_pt1 | contig 22649 bp, 16 predicted proteins | sample IntmicLarv3ML3BL_FD_12354 | JGI IMG/M metagenome (IMG submission 12354) | reverse complement strand
CCCCGCCGTTGTACCGCCGCCGACCAGGCGCGGGTGCAAAAGTGGCTGGGCGACTGGGGCTTTTCGCAAGAAGTCATCGAACTGGCCGCCGAGCAATCGGCCCACGCCGCCAACCCCATGCTCTATTGCGAGCGGGTATTATCGGTGTGGCGCAGCGAGGGCATTACCACCCGCGAGCAGGCGCTGGCCAAGCGCTCGGCCAACCGCGCAGGTGCCCTGAAATTCCGCGAGGAACGCCACTATACCGACGAAGAGCTGATGTCGCGCTTTGTCAATTTAGAGGAATAATGAAGATATGACGCTTCAAGATTTATTGGGACAAAAACGCCGCAGCCGCGCCCATGCGCTGGACGCCGCCCATCGGGGCGAGGCGGATTTTATCGCCGCCGATCCTGAGGTTGCCGCCGCCCACGCCGCCCTGCGCGCCGCCCAACTGGCGCATTTGCGGGGTAAGGGCGATTCGGCGAAGGCGCAGGCAGACTTTGACGCGCTGTTGGCGCGCAAGGGGCTAACCTGGCCCACTCCCGTGTTTGATTGCCCCGTGTGCCAAGATCAGAGCTACGTCGACGGGCGGCTGTGCGCCTGTGTGCGCCAGGCGCGCGTGCAGGATGGGTTGGATCCCAATGCGCGGTTTGAGGCCTTTGATGAGGGGCTTTTCCCCGGCGAAGACCTGGCCCGCCGCCGCAAATTGACCGCCCGGCTGGAAAAATATGCCGCCGCCTTCCCCTCCCCCCCCGGCACCCTGCTGCTGCAAGGCCCGGGCGGCACGGGCAAGACCTTTTTAGCCCATTGCACCGCCCACGCTGTCGCCGCGCGGGGGTTTACTGTGGCCGTGGTCACGGCCTTTGACTACTTGCAATCCCAGCGGTATGATAACTGGGAGCGGGGCAAACTGCTACACGAGTGTGATCTGCTGGTGCTGGATGACCTTGGCACCGAACCCCAGCAACGGGGCTCAAGCGAAGCCCTGGTAGCCATGGCCAGCTCGCGGCTGGCGGGTGGACGAGGGCTGATCGTCACGACCAACCTGCACCCCACCGAGCTACAAGAGCGCTATTCCGAGCGGCTTTTCTCGCGCTTGTCCGACACCCGCTGTGCGCTGATGATGCGGGTAGCCGGGCGTGACTTGCGGCTGCGATGAGCGGCGAATACATCCTTCGGCGAGGCCGCCCAGGGGTTTTAAAGATTTATCAAGCCGACGAGTGCGTCGGCACGCTTCCCGCCGCCCTGGTGCGGCAGGAGGGCTACGGCTTTTCGCTATCCGCCGAAGCTCTGGATAAATTGCGTGACGCCATGCCCTCGTTTGCCCGACGAAAGGCCTTGGATCTATTGGCTGCACGCGACTACGGCCCCGGCGAACTCCAACGCAAACTGATGGGTTACGGACTACCTGAGGACATCTGCGGCGCCGCCGTCGCCGCCGCCGTGCGCAGCGGGCTGGTGGACGAGGCCGGCTATGCCGCCCGCCGCGCCCGCGCGGGATATGCCGGGGGCAAGGGCACGCGCGTCGTTGCCGCCGATCTGCGGGCGCGGGGCATTGGGGATGAACTTATCCGCGAAGTGACGGATGATCCCGAGGCGTCTGCCGCGGCGTTGGCGAAAACGCTGGCGAAACTGCGGCCGAAATACGGAGACAGCCCCGAGGGGCGTCGCAAACTCTACGCCGCGTTGGCGCGGCGAGGGTTCACAGGCGACGATCTGCGGGGCATTTTTTCGGCGCACGAGGATTTTGACGAAACGCCTTGAGGATGCTATATTTCTGGGGGGAGAGATTTTTTGAAAAAAGCCCCTCCCCGGCCCCACCTCAAAAGCTTATTACTTTATATAATATTTTTCGATTGTTGACGCCCTTTCGGACTCGCCATTTGCGCCCCTGCGCCAATAAGCGCCACCTATGCAAATCCACCTTTCCCTTCGCAATTTTTATCAACCCACGCGCCCTCCTTTTTTGGTATAATAGGAGGAGAACTTTTGTGCGGGAGGGTAGATGGAATACCACGAGGCCATTGATCGGGCTCTCGATTATATCGAGAACAACCTGACGGCGAACCTCGCCCTTGCCGATGTGGCGCGGGCAGCAGGGTATTCGGCTTATCATTTTTTGCGGGTATTTCGCGCGGCGGTCAGCATGACGCCTGCCGACTATATTCGCAAGCGGCGGTTGTCGGAGGACGTGCGTGCCATGGAAACCGCGGGGCGTCCTCTGTCCGAGCTGGCGTTTACCTATGGCTTTAATTCCAAGGAGAATTTCACACGGGCTTTTCGCGCTGAACATCATGTTTTGCCCACAGAGTACAAGACCACCGGCAACAGTCTGAAGCTCTATGAGCGGGGTCGGTTTGAATTCCCCAAGATTTGTGTGGAGCCCGCCATCGTAACGCTGGAGGGATTCGCCGTTGTGGCGTTTGCCAGCGACGAGGACTATGCCCCCAACTTTTGGAACAAGTACAACTGCAAGCGGTGGTCGCGACGGCTGTCGGGCGGGGCGGACGTTGTGGATTACGGCGTTTGCCTGTGGAACGACGCGCGGGGAGCGGTGGATTATTGGATTGGCGTGCGGCAGGACGAGGCTGTTGGCGATACGGCGGGGACAGTGAGAGTTGACATCGCGGATGGTACGTACGCTGTATTTGCCACGCCGCCGACCACGCACTTTAACTTCGTCAACACCATCCACCGCACCTGGCGCTATATCAATGAGCAATGGCTGCCGGGTCGCGAGTTCCGACGAGTAAGCGGTATGGAATTTGAGTGTTACCGCGAGAGCAGTCGCATTTATAGCGAGGATATTTATATCCCCATCGAAAGGACGTGAGAGAGATGGCTGAAAACAAGATTTTGGATCGGCTGAACGACCCCCAGCGCGAGGCCGTGACGACGACCGAGGGGCTGGTGCGGGTCATCGCCGGCGCGGGCAGCGGCAAAACCAGAGCGTTGACCAACCGCTACGCCTACCTGGTGCGCGAGGTGGGCATTTCGCCCGCCAACATCCTGTGCCTGACCTTCACCAACAAGGCCGCCAAGGAGATGAAAACCCGCGTGCGGCATCTGCTGGGCGATGACGTGGACACCTCTTTTGTCGCAACACTGCACGCCTTTTGCACGCGAGTGCTGCGCGAAGACATCGGGCGGTTGTTTTATCCCGAGAGCTTTATCGTGCTGGACAACGCCGACCAGAAAAAGATATTGGAAGAGGTCTACGACGAGCTGGGCATCAAGATGGACACGGCAACCTTCCAGTTTATGATCGACAAGATTAAGTTTGAGAAGAATTTGCTTCACTATCTGGACTATGTCGCTGTGCCCGAACAAAAACTGGGGGATTTTGAGCCCAAGAGCCTGGAACAGCGCATTATCTACCGATATATCGAAAAGCAGAAAAAGTATTTTGGACTGGACTTTTTTGATCTGATCAACTTTGTCATCTATCTCCTCCTTCACCACGGCGACGTGCTGGAGAAATGGCAGAATCGCCTGCACTATGTCATGGTGGACGAGTTCCAGGACATCACGGCCAAGGAGTTTAAGATCATCAAGTGGCTGACCCAGATCAACCGCAACTGGTTTGTCGTGGGCGATCCCGACCAGAACATCTATGAGTGGCGGGGGGCTAACATGGACGTCATCATGAAGTTTGACGAGATGGCCCAGCCTTCGCACCCCTATGGCATGCAGGTGGAAAAGTATTATACTGACGAGATTTTCCCTTGCAAGACCATCGTCATGGATCAAAACTACCGCTCGTCTCCCGGCATCATCGCCGCCTCGAACGATCTGATCGACAAAAACCAAAACCGCATCAAAAAGGCGTTGTTTACCCAGAATCCCGCAACCTGCTTGCCCGAGTATTTCCACGGGCGCAGCGATCGCGAGGAGATCGGTTATATCTGCGACAAGATCAAGGCGCATGTCGAGGCAGGCGGGCGGTTTTCCGATATTGCGGTGCTGTATCGGTCGAACTATGTCTCGCGATTTATCGAGCAAGGATTTTTGCGGACCAACATCCCCTACACGGTATTTGGCGGCATTGGCTTTTACGAGCGCATGGAAATCAAGGACGTGTTGTCCTATCTGCGGTTGATCTGCTACGAGGACGATCTGTCCTTCCAACGCATCATCAACGTGCCCCGGCGCAAGGTAGGCAAGACCAAGATCCAATTTCTGCGCGAGCGTGCCGAGGTAGAAGGCGGCACACTGTACCAAGCCTTGGTGCGGCACATCCGCGAGCCGCTTTTCCGGGGCTCGGGTGCGGCAGCATTTGTCGACGTCATTGAAGACATGAAGCAGTTGGCCGAGACTGCGCCTGTCTCCGAATTGCTGCAAAAGCTGTTGATCGACGCCAATTACGAGCTATACATCCGCGAGAGCGGCGACATGGACCGGCTGGACAATGTGTCCGAGCTGGTGCGGGCCATCGTGACAATGGAAAAGGATTTTGGCGAACCGCTGACGCTGCCGGTGTTTCTGCAAGACGTGTCGCTCAATCGCGACATCGACGAGGAGGACGCCAAGGACAAGGTTAAGATCATGACAGCGCACACGGCCAAGGGACTGGAGTTCGACGTCGTGTTTGTTGCGGGGTTGTCTGAGGGCACTTTCCCTTCTGCGCGATCGCTGGAGGAGCGGCGAGCGGTGGCGCTGGAAGAAGAACGGCGGTTGATGTACGTGGCCATGACTCGGGCGCGGAAAAACTTGTATCTGACAGAGAGCGAGGGGATTGGTTTCAAGGGATATACCAAGGTGCCTTCGCGGTTTTTATTTGACATTGGGGATTCGCTGGTGACGCGGATCGGACATATTGATGATTACATCATGGACGAATTTCGTCTGCAAACCCGCGAAAAGCGATTGCCGGGGGTCGCCAACTACGCCGTCGGGGCCCAAGTCAAGCATAAGGTATTTGGCGAGGGGATGGTGGAGGAGATTAATGAGAACACCAAGACATATATGATTCGCTTTATGCAGGGGATCAAGCCGATTTCGTTTGATTATCAGGGTTTGTCAGAAGTGTATTAATCTCATGAAACCTCTCACAGGTATTTTCATGGGGTGCTGGACAATCGCAGATGTGGCGGTATTGGGAATTCGCAATTTTTATCAATCCCAAAGGTGTTAGGGTTGGTATAATTGGATTAGCTTTTGTGGAGGTGCTTTCGAATGAAACAGCTTAGCATTACCTGGGATGTGCCCGATTCGACGGGGTATTTGTTTTCTTTGGCAAAATCCTTGGCGTGTGCTGTCAAGAACAGTCCATGGGCCGAAGTAGCGGAAGACATTGTGGCCACGAGTGGGTTTGCCTTTCGCATGTGGGTATCCGCCGACCTTTGTCCCTCGGCAACCAGCATTTGGGATTTTGATGGGCAACAAGCATGGGTGGAAAGCGGCGGATTGACATGCTCCTACGTCGGGCGCGCTTGGGGCGAGGACGCCATCGAACAAGCGCGACAGCTGGAAGCAATCACCACAGTTAAGGCCTCCATCGATGCGGGCGTGCCCGCCGTCTCTTGGGACATCGGAGTGCCTGAGTGGGGCTTGATCACAGGATATGATGATCAGTCGCAAGTGCTTTTTGTCCAACCAGTCAACGATAACGCGCCGGTAGAGATGGCATATGCGCTCCTGGGCAAGCGAGATATTCCCATCCTTTCAGTCTTGACGGTGACGGGAAAGACCGATAAATCCCCCGAGATGATTTTGAAGGATACCATGGCACTGGCGGTCAGCCACCTGCGCGGCGAGGAGTGGTGTGATAACGCCAAGGGGTTGGAGGCTTATCCCAAGCTGATCGACATCTTCAAAGAAAATCCCGAGCTTGCCTCCGGCTGGAACGCCGAATATTTTCTGGGGACATATGGGGCATTAAAGTGGTATGCCTGGAAGTATTTTGAAAAGGCAGGGCAAGTGGAGCTCACTGAGATTTACCGAAGGGTTTATGATGCTTGGATGGAGGCGTTTGCACTCAAAACCGGCCCAGACGCCGGACAGGCCGAGGTGCGAGAAAAAATCGCCACCCTGTTAGCACAAGCCCACGCTGCGGAGATGCAGGCGGTTGCGGTAATGGCGGCGTTGTTGGGGTGAGGCCACGTCCGACAACCTCGTCGCGATGTGGATGGACAGCATGGGTGACTATATCTGAAGGGTATGAGGCGACACCTCCAAGTGCAGGTACCCTCGCAGAGTCGCCCCTACAGACGAGGGCAACAGATTATTGGGCGATTGGTGAGGGCGATTAATAATTGCCCCTACGGATTGATCTTGAAAAGGCCTCTCCTGTTTTTGGGAGGGGCCTTTTTTGAGAAAGCTTGATTGAGGAATCCCTGACGTTTTGCAGACGGGAGGGGCGTAGCCCTGGAGCGCGGACGCAGTACGCGCGGAACGCCGCGCGCCGCAGGTGGGCGGTGCGCACGGGAAACCCGATTCAGCGGGTGCGCGCATGCCGCGCACCTTGCTTGCGGGCAGTTGCCCGCAAGCAACCCAGCCTTTTCGCAAAAAAGCTGGGCGCTTAGCCTACGATCCCCGACCGGCTGATCGACTCGGTGAAGTAGCGTTGCAGGACGATGTAGATGACCAAGACTGGGAAGATCATGACCAAGGCACCACACTGGATGATAGACATCATGGTGTGCTGGTTATTGGCGTCGCTGACGCCAAGTTCGCCCGAAGCATCCTGGTTGGTCGCCATGAGTTTGCGCAACTCTTCCGGCAGGTTGGACAGCGCTGTTGCCAGCGTGCGGTACTTGACGTCATCCATAAAGAAGGCCGACAGGTAGTTGTCATTCCACTGCCACACCAAGGCAAACAAGAAGATGGTGATGACGATGGAGGTGGCACCGGGCAACATGATCTTGAGGAAGGTTTTGATGTAGCCGCAACCGTCCACGACGGCGGCTTCCGCCAGTTCGGGCGGTTGGCCGCGGAAAAATTGCCGATAGATGTAGACAAAGATACCCGCGCGAATGCCCGAGCCAAAGATGGCGGGCAGCCAGAAGGCGAAGTAAGTGCCCTTGAGACCAACGTTAAAGAACATCAGATACAGGCCGGGCATGATGGTTTCGAAGGGCACGATGAGCGTGAAGAGCACCAGGGCAAACAGCAGATTGCGGCCGGGGAACTTAAAGCGCGCGAAGCCGTAACCGATGATACAGGTGGAAACGACTTGCAAGCAGCCGGTGAACACCGAGATTTTGAGGGTGTTCCATAGCGAGGGGAAGAAGTTCATGGCCTTGAAGGTTTGCTGGATGACGGTGAAACTGAAGTTGCGCGGCACCCAGACAACCGAGGGGTCCATATTATCCCACGGCAGGCGAATGGACATGGTGATCATAAAAAAGATCGGCGACAGGACGATGTACGACAGGGACAAGATCAGCAAAAAGCGGAAGATGACCCAGGACCAATGCTTCCAGTGCTTGGGGTTGCGAGCCCATCGAACGGCCTTGTTTGCTCGGGTGTGCTCCGCCAAGTAGGCGGCCTCGCGCTCCTGCAAGGAGAGCTTCCAGTTAGAAAAACGGCTCATATTCTCTCCTCCCTTAGTCGACCATATAGAAGACGTATCTGCTGACGACGGCCGAGATAATGCCCAGCACAATGGCCACCGACAGGAAGTAGATCCACGCCATTGCCGAGGACATTCCGTACTCGATCTTCGCGGCAAAACCGTTAATGTAACTCAGTACTGTGCCCGTACCCTTGTCGGAGAAACTGTCGACAGTGGTATAGACGATGTTGACCAAGATGTAGGGCGAGACAATGGGGAAGGTGATCTTCCAGAAGGTTACCCATCCGCTGGCACCTTCGATGGCCGAGGCCTCGTAGAAACTGGTAGGGATGGTTTGCAAGGCGCCCAAGAAGAGCAAAATCTGAATACCGGACAGCCAAACCGTGTTGAAGATGCTGTCGACGGATTTGCGGATAAAGTCGATCGTGCCCACGGAGATCTTGAGCTCGGAGAAGAGTGAGTAGATGTAATCCATACCCGCCGAAAAGACGCTACTTGCCACTTCGTTGCCCTGCCTGGCCCCCTCGACAACGGACATGTTGGAGGTGATAGCGCCGATGATGGCACCCGAGGCAATGATAACCGGCATGAAGAAGATGGCGCGCGCGACCGTGCGACCACGGAACTTTTGGTTGAGGATCAAGGCGATGAACAACGACATCAACGTGATGATGGGCATGTTGTACACCAACTTGAGCAACGAGACTTGGTAAACCTCCAAGAAGTCGACCAGGCCGGCGGTGAAGATGTGGCGGTAGTTATCCCATCCCACCCACGTGGCCACCAGGCCATTGCCACTGGGGTCAATATCAATCTTGGAGAAAGAATAGATAAAGGATTGAACCAGGGGGCCGGCAAAAAAACAAGCGAACCCAATGATCCACGGCAAAATGAAGAGGTAGCCCGCGATGGCATCGCGCCCGTTGTTCGATAAGCGGCGTTTGCGCCCGGCACGGTTCTTTTTGCCCTGATCCACGATACTCTGGGCGCTGGTTTGGTGGCGCTTTTTCTTGGCTTCAGCCAGAATGCGCAACCCTTCCTCCCGCGCGGCCAGCTGCTCGGGGGTCAGCTGGGGGGCTTGTTCGCCCTTGGTCTTTTTTTCTTTCTTGGCCATTCTTATGCCTCCTGCTCACTGCCGCGAAGATCCGCGCCGCCACCGATGACGACGAAGCCGCGGGCGGGGATGACCACGCCGGAATCTGCCGTAGTGTATTCGCTGTTTGCGTAGTTGATATAGACGCAGACGCCGTTGGTATAGGTGACCTTGCGCACATCGGTATCCAGATAATCAAAGGCCGCCATCTCGGCACCCTCTAAGCGGGTGCGCACGCTCAGCCATTGCTGATACGCCTGGGTTGCGTCGCCGCGCCACTTGGCAAATTCCACAGAGGCATAGGCCTGCAACTCGGTCTCCTTCAGGACAGACCCCGACGCCCAGATGAAGGTGTACTTGAGCGCTGTATTGTATTCGATGGCCTTGAGCAAGGCTTTGTACGGCGACGATGCCAAGTTGAGCGAAGTGGCCGAGGTCAGAGCATATCCGTTGAGCACGACCTGATAGAAGGGCACCGAATAGTCAAAAATATAGAAGTTGGAAGAATCCATGGGCGTATCGACCATCACCGTCGCCGAGGCAAAGGAATAGCCGTTGCCCGCCGAGGCCATGATGTTGATGCCCTCGTTGGCCATTTGCTGCAGGGCGGCGGCGATGCGAGGATCGGCCTCGTCGCGGCTGATGAAGCCCTGGCCCTGGCGGTTTTGGCTGATCTTATCCTTGGTGCGAGCATCGGAGTAGAGCGTGTTTGTCAAGCTGCCGAGACTGGCACTTGTCGTGTCGTTCTTTTTGAGACTCTTGGTCAGGGTTTGCAGATTCTTCTCGACCACCAGGGGGCTGGCAAGATACCAGGTCGGCGAGCCCTTTGCCGTGGGCTTCATGAGGGTGGCCAGGGAGAAGATGGTCTGCACAGCCGGACGGCCCGAAATGGCGCGGGCGGCATCGCGGCCGGATTTGAAGCCGTTGCCATTTTTGGCGACGTTGACCAGTTCGAAATCGGGATAGAAGCCAAAGTCAAGCGAGGCCATCTTGTCACGCAGGGCGCGATAATCCCGCTTGCCGCCCAGCGACGAGGCGGGATCGATCTTGTTGGTGATTTTGTAACGTTGGGCGTTGGAGGTCCAGGACAGGGGCCGCAAGATTTGGCTGGTGACGCCATCCGCCTTGAGTTCCTCGCTAATCTGCCCCATCTGATCAAAGGTGGTCAGGGGGAGGTTCCGGCGCATTTGGATGCCGACCACGGGCACATTCTTGCCAACAGCACCCAAGGTTTCCACAATCATAGACCGGGTGTCGACGTCTTGCGACAGGGGTTTCATCCCCTGCTCGTCGATCAGGTATTGGCGGTAGCACAGTGCCATGTCGATCCAGGTAGGCGGCTCAGTCCCTTCTTTTTTAAGGAAGAAGTAGTCGATGCTGACCGTGTCTTGCGACAGGTACCCGGGCAGGGCCGTAACCATAGAGACGACGCGCTGGTCGTTGCCCGTCAGGTCATATTTGTCTTGCATACGCACTTTGAAGCTGACGCCGGCGCAATTGTAGCTATTGCCCGCGGTGACCTTGCCTGCCGGGGTGGCGATGATCGTGCCCTGCCCCGCGCCCTTGGTGATGATAGCCAGGTATGCGTTACCCGCCCCCGTGTCACGGTCGATTTGCTGCTGGCCGAAGACCGGCATACGGGTGGTTTGCAGACCGTGCTGGATGCGCTGCATGGTGAAGATCGAATCAAATCCGTAGATAGTGGAAGTATATTCGTTGTAGTTGGTTTTGCCGTTATTGTAGTTCATGATGGCTCCCGAGCCATCAGGCAGGAAGACGTAGCCATCCTGATCCATGGAACCGACACCAAAGTAAGGATTGGGGCGGACTTCGGTCAGCACCTTGGTGGCGTGGCTGCCCGTGATGTCACCGACCGGCAACACCATTTGCAGGCGGTCATCACGCAGGTGGAATTCGATGGGCACCTCGATGAGGTTTTTGGGGAAGTAATAAGAGAAGCGAATGCCCTGGCAGAGCGCGGGATCCTCATCGTGAGAATCATAGCCCTCGGGATAAAGCAGCTCGACCGTGGCGTTGGGGCGTGCCATATCCTCCAGGGGGTTTTCCTTGAGAGAGTGTGTGGCCGACCGCAGAATCTCCGACGAGCCGTTGCGGTCGAGCATGGTCATGATCAGGTGGCTGCGCAGATTTTCGCGCAGTTCACCCTTAGCGACCTTGTCTTTGGCATAATAATAGGGGAAGGACGTCCAAATTTTGTCGTTCCAGCGTTGCACGACGGCGATGTTGTGATCGGTGCGGCGATACCACAGCTCCAGATTGGCGTTTTGGGACACCAGGCGGAACTCCTTTTCCAGCATCGCACGGTTGATCTCGGGGTCCGCCTCTCCCTCGCTGTCATCTTCAGGCTCCTCTGCGGTCTCATCGCCGTCGGAATCACCATCGTCGGCAGGGGCTTCGCCGTCGTCGTCACTCTGCGTCGCGTCATCACCGTCGGCTTGCTCGGCCTGCACGACGGGATTTGCGGCGGCCTGCGCCGAGAGGACGGGTGTGACGAGCATGACGGCCATCAAAAGAAGGGACAGCAGGGCACAAAAACTCTTTTTCAACATTTTCTCTCCCTTACCTACGGTAGCGGATTTCGCTATAAATCGTCGTGATGAAGCCGATCATTTTTTGTACCAAGGCAAAAGTCAGCAACAACATGAAGACGACAATCAACATGCCGATGAGGGTGAGGATGACCGAACCGACGGTTTTGCCCATGGTGAACTGATGGGCCGTGCGCAGGGCCAAAAACAACAGCGCGCCCGACCACAGCAGCCCAATGGTGGGCATGGCGGTGAAGAAGACGGATTCCCGTTGCACAACGAAGTTACTGATCAACACGCCCAGCAGTGTGAACAGGATATAGGGAACCAACGCATATGCTGAGTTGATCCACACATCCGAGAAGGTGCCCTCGCCATCGTTGAGGGTACACACCGCCATGTTGGAGACAACCCACAGGCCAAACAGCGCAAAGGTCATCATAAAGACCGTGATAATGTTGAGGTTTTCGGGGCGATAGCCGTTGAAGATAAAGCCCGTATATTGTTGGGAAATGATGGTGGTGATGAAGAAGGCGCATAGGATCAGGTTGGCAATGAGCATACTGCCCCGCTTGTTAAAGCGCATCTCCTCCAACCCCTCCATGGGGTGCGACAGGATAATAAACGGCATCTTCCACTTAGGGACAGAACGATAATCAATTCCGCTTGCCATGTCAGCCCTCCTTCTTTGAGAAGAGTTTTTTCACCTTGCTGCGATTCTTATACAGCAAGAATGCACCCACAACCCCAACGAGCACCCCGACGATGAGCGAGAAGTTATCGGCCAGCCACACGCCGCGATATTGCTCGTAGACATCGGAATAGGTCTTGCGATCGTAGCCCAACCGCAGGTGGTTGAGAGCCTCTTCGAATCTATCGTTCTGCATATAAGCGCGGCCAAGACCGGTATAGGCCATCTCGCAGTTGGCGTTGCGCTTGAGAACTTCTTCCCAAAACTCCAACGACTCTTTGTATTTGCCTTCGTTATACAGGTGGATGGCAGTTTGCAGTTTCTCGCCGTAGCCCGTGAGCTTGTAGGTGGTGATTTGCAGCAGGCGGTTGTCCAGGACGTAGATCTGGCCGCCATAGTTTTCGATGGAGACGGGATAGTCACTGGTGCCAACTTGGTTGTTACCGATCGCACGGCCCTTGCCCTGAATGATCAGGGTGTTGGCCATTTGATCGAACTGGAAGATGCGGGCCGTGGTGACATCCAGCGCCGTGATAAAGCCCAGGTCGTCCACAGTGACGTCGATGAACTGGGTAATCTCATCTTTGCGGTCGACGCGAGGCACATCCAGATCACCAAAGTTTTTGGAAGCGCCCTGGTACTTGAGGATGTTAGAGCCCTGATAGTTGAGCTTGCGCACCTGATCGAGGTTGCCGTTGTTGGCCGTCGTCACGGCGTAGATGAAGCCCTCGTCGTCGATGTACATGTTGGACATTTCGGTCGGCACATACTCGCCCAGTGAGGTGCGCAGGTTGCGCGGCAGGATCTGCTTGAGCATGTAGTCCATCATCAGCTTCATGCTGGTTTGGACGCGGTTGGCGCCATAGAAGCCCAGGAACTGGCCGCCATCGATCAACCATGCCGTGCCGGTCTCGTCCTCGCCCATATAAATCTGGCCGTCGCTCGGCTTGAACATAAAGGCACCACGGTTGCCGCCCGTGACCAGGACGTAGACCGTCTTGGCCTTGTCGACGACGACCTTTTGGGGTTGGAATCCAAAGTCGGACTGGATGGCCTCGCTCTCGGTGGGCTTGGTAATCTGGCCCGTGAGGATTCCCTCCTGGTCCATGGAAATGACGCGGTTGTTATCTTGCTCACACAGGTAGATGGTCCCGTCCGTGTCGACGAAAATGCCCCGAGGAGCCTTGAACTCGCTAAGACGATAAAACTTTTCTTCCAGGCCCGTGCGGTCGGGTGTGGGCTCAGGCGTCGGCTCTGCTGTGACGCTCGTATCAGGAGCCGTGGTCGGGACGGGCGAGGCTGACGGATCAGTCGTGGCATCCGCACCGAGCGTGGCGTCGGGAGTTGCCGTCGGCGAAACATCCGCTGTGGGGGTGGGCGTTGCATCGGGTGCCTCCGTGGCGTCGACCGTAGGCGTCGCATCCGCATCAGGCGTGGTATCGGGGGCCGGGCTCTCGTCGCCAGGCTCCTGGGCTACGGGAACCCAGCGCGTGACGACCAGGGGATCGCGGCGGCCCTCGCGGATGTATTTGTGGGCATCGGGCGGGGACATGGGGAAGTACACGCCGCGGTAGGTCTCCTCGATCTGCATGGTCGCGATGTCGATCTTGAAGACGCAGTTGGCTTTTTTACCTCCGTCGACGATGTAGATCTTGCCGTTGACTTTGTCGATGAACATGTCTTGCGGATCTTCGATGTCGGCACGGTTTTCCAGGCCCTCCAGCGCGGGAAGGCGGAAGACCTCATTGGGCTCGTAGACCAGCGGGCTTTCCACGGGCACCAGCCAGTTGTTGTAGACATAACCGTGGGTGGTCTCGTCGGCCAGTACCGATCCGCCGGCGCACACCAGCATGACCAGACACACACCGAGCAGTGCAAGTTTCTTTAACATGTTTCCCCCCTATCCCTTGAGGCCCGAGTGGGACATGGTCTCGATAACCGCCGACTGAACGATGACGAACATCAGAATGGGCGGAACCATCATGAACAAGGCCGTTGCCGCACCAACACCGGCACGGGCGATGCCCGCCGCGGCGATTTGGCTCAACGCCGTGGGCAGCATCTTGAGCTGCTCATCGTAGATGAAGTTGCCGCCTGTGATCGACCACAACCCCTGGAAGGAGAAGATGATCAGCGTCAGCCACGCGGCGCGCACACTGGGCAGAACGATGTGCCAGAAGGTTTGCAGTTCGGTCGCGCCGTCGATCTTGGCGGCCTCGAGTCGCTCGTTGGGGATTTGGTCCATAAAGGACACCATCAGGTACAAGCCCAGCGACCCGGCAAAGGCCGGAAGCAACAGGGCCCAGTAGGTGTTGATGAACCCCAGCTTGGCCATGATGATAAACGACGGAATGCCCGTGACGTTGGAGGTAAACAACAGGGCGTATTGCACGGTCTTGTTGATGGTCTTTTTGCCCGCAAAGGTGTGCTTGGCCAGCGGGTAAGCGGCGATGGATGCGATGATGACCGTGCCGACCGTGCCGCAGATGGTAACAAACAGCGTGTTGAACAGGTAGCGGGTGAAGGGCACCCACAGGTTGCCAACCAACTGGAAGAGCATGACGAAGTTTTCGCCCGTAGGCCGGCGCACCCAGAACCGGGGGGGATAGATAAACAACTCATCCAGCGGCTTGATGGCCTGCAGGATAGAGTAGATCATCGGCAAAATCGAAAAGGCACCGGCCAGTGCCAGGAAGAGAAAAATCCCGGCGTCTCCACCAAAGGTGCGGTTAAGCCGCTTGCCTTCGGTTTGCTTTCCACCGCGTCGAAACAGTCCCATTCTTTACCTCTCAATCCTTGCCCATGCGGCGGAATACTTTGTGCATCAGGCTGTTAGTCAGGGCCATGGCTGCAAACAGCACGACGGCAATGGCGGCGGCGTAGCCCATCTCATAACGAATCGTGCCGTAGTCGAACATGTGAATGAGGATGGTGTGACCGGCGTAGTTGGTCGAGGGGAAACCCGCCAGGCTCATGGAAACATCCGAAACGGCGAAGGATGCGGCAATTTGCAACACGGCGGCGAAGACCAGCTGATTGGCGATGGAGGGAATGGTGATGTACCACAATTCCTGCCAGCGGCTCTTGACGCCGTCGATGGCACCGGCCTCGTACAGCTCGTGGTCGACGTTGCGCAGGCCGGCGATCATGGCCAAGAAGCCCGCGCCCATGCTCATCCACAACTGCACGATAATCAGCACCGTGACGATGTATTTTTCATCGGTCAGCCACAGGATGGGCTCCTGCATACCCCATTTCATCAGCGTTGAGTTGATCAGGCCGTATTGGTCGCCCGCAAACAGCCACGACCAGATCATGTATGCGCCGCCCGTGATGGAGGGCGCGTAGATGCACAGCGTCATGAAGGCGCGCAGGCGCTTGGGCAACTCGTTGATGAACCAGGCCAGCATCAGCGACAAGATATAAGCCAGCGGGCCCGTGATAAAGGCAAAAACCAGCGTGACCTTGACCGCCGTCCAGAAGATCTCATCCTGGATGAACATGCGGATGTAGTTGCTCCAGCCCACCCAGCCCGGCCACTGCATCATGTTGAAGTTGGTGAACGACAAAATGACAGAGGTGGCAACCGGCAGCACCGTGAAGGTGAAGAACAAGATAAAGAAGGGTGCGATCATGTAGTAGGAAAGTTGGTTTTTACGCCAATATTTCCAGAAACTCATGCGTTTGTATTCCGGCGGGTTGGGCTGCGTCGGGGGCAGCTTCGTGCCGGGCGAGGACTCAAACTTATCAGCCATCACTAATCATCCCCCTCTTCAATCCAAGCCAAATTCAGCCCGCTTGCGCAGGATTTCATCGTTGATCATGCGAGTGTACTTCAGCAACATGTCGCGCGGGTTTTCGCCGTTGTTGATGACCGAGCGGAAGGCGTTATCCAAGCAACGCGCCGTATAGTAGCCACCGGGAATCTCGGGCACTTCGACCGACCATTGCCGTTGGTCGCTGATAACTTCTTTTTCGGCGTTACTCCAGGGCAGGGCCTCAAAAGCTTCCAGGGCAGCCGGGTTGTAACGAGCCGCCGTGCCCAGCAGGTTTTCCACGGCGATGCCATAGGCACCCTGTGCCTCGGGGCTGGTCCACCACTTGACGAACTCCCATGCGGCGGCCTCGTCCTTGCATCCCTTGACGATACCCGCGGCACTGCCGCCCGCGCTCTGGTACCGCACGATGGTGTCCTCTTCGAGCACCGTCCCATCGCGCAACACCGACCCGGCCGGCCAAAGGGTGCCGGGGACGGCAGTCATCTTCCACATGCCGCGGATTTCGGGTGCGGCGGCGGACAACATGTTATATTGCCCAAATCCCGTGATGCCGATAGGCATCTCGCCCGAGCGGAAGCGGTTATAGAAGTCGAAGTAGAGCGAGAAACCATACTTGGTGTAGAAGTCTGTCCATTGTTGGAAGGCGGCGACGCCGGGGGCTTCGCCCAAACGCGTGCCCCTGAAATCAGCCTGGTAGACATCGCCGCTGACCACGGTACCATCCTCGAGGTGGCCCTGTGTTTGGAAGAGCAGAGTATCGAAGATTCCCGAGGAAGCCATGCCACCATAAGGCAATCCCATTTGCATGTTGTTGCGCTGGAGGGTGGGAATGATCTCCGCCAACTGCGCCCAGGTTTCCGGCGGCTGGATGCCCAAGTTCTCGAAAATATCCTCGCGGTAGAACATGACGCTGAAATCGCTGGTGACGGGGATAGCGTAGACTTGGCCTTCGTAGGTGTAGGGATCCATGGCGTTGGGCATGAAGCGGGCGGCGACCTCGTCAAAGCCCTCGCGCCCGGACAGCGGCAGCAAGGCACCGCGCATGGCCATGTTAACGGGCACCCCGCGATCCATGGACATGGCCAGATCGGGGCCCTTTTTCGCGACAATGGCGGTAATCAGGTCAGCCTGCACCAACTTTAACTCAACGCCGATGCCCAGGCCCTTGGCGTTAAACTGATTGTCGATCAAGTCTTTGACGATTTGGGCCTGATCGCGGCCGCCGTACAGCCACACCGTGATCTTGCGGTCCTTGACCTCGTCGTCACTGAACATGTTGTAATCTTGGAAGAAGGAAGCCCAGAAGAGCTTGAGGTTATACCACAGCGTCTTATACCAAACAGTCTTGACGCTGGTGAATTCTTGAGTTTCGGAGGTGATCTCCAAGTAGTCCATCTCCAGCGATTGGGATTGCAGACGAAGGATCCAGGCGCCCAGACTATCGATGTTAGACTTGAAGTTGGAAACGCGATCGGGCACCGAGTCGGGATCATTGATAAAGGAGGTCAACTGGTTGATCATCAAGATAATGACCTGTGCCTCGCCCGCGACCGAGTCAGCCTTACTGCCCGTCAGATCACGCAGGCGGTTGACCTCGGTTTGCAACAATTCGCGAATCATCACAAGCGTGCCGGTGAAGCCCTTGATTTGGTAGTCCAGCTTGTAATCCCAGAAGGGATCGCGCGTGACGCCCATGACCATAATGATGCGGCGGTAGATGGCATTGAGCATGTAGACGGCTTCTTTGAGCGTGGCGACGGTCTCGGCGGCCTCGCCAAAGTTGACGGTCAGAGCCACTTGATAAGTGCGGCCTTTTTCCAAGTAGAAGAGGCAGGGGGTATCCAAGCCGCCGGGCGTTTGCAGATACCAATCGCCGCTGTACTGGAACTTGATGTTAGCGGCCTCGGCAAAAGGCACCTCGCCGTCGATGGTCAGGTCACGGGTGGTGAACATGCCCAGCAACAGATTCTGACGCGCCTTGAGGCCGATCTTATACCAACCATCCTCGGGCACCTGAATGCCCCAGCTGATGGTTTGATAGGCTTTGGCCCAGTTGACGCCGCCAATGGTGTTGAGCTTGAGCGCGGCCTCCGACGAGGGTTGCACCAGATAGTTGGAGCGATCGAAGGTGGGGTAAAGCGAAGCATCGGTTTTGAATGTGGGTTGCTCAGCTTGGAGGATCTCGCTGTATTCGCCCGGCACGTTGTTGGGCTTGTTGACGTGTTGGATACGATATTGCTCGTAGGAGACCGGAGCCGAGGATGAGTAGAAGGTCATCGCCGAAAGCGCCAATTCGCCGCGGACATTCTCCAGCGAGACGACATGCTCGCCGGCCGTCAGGAAGAAAGAGAACTCAGAATACAATCCTTCGGGATCGCGCATGGGTTGGGACATCCAGCAGGCAATCTCGGCTTGTTGGGGACGCATTTGGTTGCCACGCGCGTCCTCGGGGAAAGGCTTGTTGGGATCGGTGACGTCCAAGTCTTCCCACAGATAGAAGAACTCCATGCGCTCGGCTTCGCGATAGGGGATCTCGCCATCGAGCAAGAAGGTGATCTCCGAGGGTTTGCTGGTGGTGTTGATGGGGAAATAGTCGAGCTTGATGTTATACAGACCGTCCACGGGAACGGTCAGGTTAAAGTTCAGTTTTCCATTTTTGCGCCATTGAATGACATCGTCCCGGCCCTCGAAAGACCCCGTTTCGATCTCAGCACCGTCTTCGGCACCGGCCAAATCATTCGCATTCAACACCAATTTGGTGGATGCGGGCGCTTTGGTCTTGGTGGCGTGCTCTTTGATGTAGGCTCGATAAGAATTCTGCAACCAGTTTTGGTCACCTTCAAGCTCGGGGATGATCGATGTGACATCCGCGGGCGGGCGTTCGGTTGCTGCAGGCGTTGGCTCGGGCGATGCCGCGCCCATGAGCGCAGCCATGGACGTCGCCAGTAAGACCAAGGTTACCACCCAAACCGCCGCTGTACGCAATTTATACATACTCCATCCCCTTCAATGGCATGATTTTCCGTTGTCGCCAAAAGGTTTCGCCGCCCTTCCCGGGGTCGCTGCATGCGTTTCTTCACGCATCTTCATACTACTTTTCCCGCTCATTATAATTGATTCTCCGAAAAAATGGAACCCCCCTTTGCCCCAAAAAAGTATCAAAAACTACGCGAGGGGAAAAATTGGAAGGCAAGCAGGGCAGGCTTCTTTTGCGATCGCGCCCCTCTCCTCGATACAGTATGCGGCAAAAAAACATGGCGTCTGCAGGTTCCAGACTATGCGGCTGCGATGCACCGGATGAGCCTGGGGATACGTTTTTGATCGCAACAACAGTTTCTCTCATCATTTGATTGGTGTGTGTGGTAATATGTTATGGTAGAAACTGTCACGGAGGTGCCTAAAATGCTGGTGCAGGCTCGCGCAAAGATCAATCTGTCACTGTGTGTCACAGGGCGGCGAGAGGACGGATACCACTTGCTGGACACCTTGATGCACACGGTATCGCTATGCGACGACATCGAGTTGCAACCCGCCAACAACCTGATGCTGTCGGGTGATCTGGCCGGGGCCCCGGGTGAAAAAAACCTGGCCTTCCGCGCCGCGCGGCTGTTGCAGGACGCGACAGGGTGCGAGACAGGTGCGCACATCGCCTTGACGAAACGCATCCCCGCCGGCGCCGGGCTTGGCGGCGGCTCAGCCGACGCGGCGGCGGTGCTTGTGGGGCTCAACGCGCTGTGGGGCACAGGGCTGTCCGACACTGCGCTGGCGCAGTTGGGCCTGGCTTTGGGGGCTGACGTTCCCTTTTTGCTGCGCGGCGGGTTTGCCCGGGCCACAGGCGTCGGCGAGGTGTTGCAACCGTTACCCCCTTTGCACGGTCAAGTTTTGCTGGCCATGGGGCCCACACCGCTGGCCACGCCCGCCGTTTACGCCGCCTTTGCCGCAGGCCGCCCGCCCATGTGGAGCGGGAGCGCAGGGGCCGATCCCGGCATCTCCGCCAGCTGGCGCAACGATTTGACCGAGGCCGCCTGCTCGCTGTCAGGCGAAGTGACGCAAGGGATGGCCCTGATCGCGCCGGGGGCAAAGGTCTGCCTGATGACAGGGTCGGGAGCCTGCGTCTATGCCTGGTTCCCCGACGGCGGGGCCCGCCTGCCCGCCCTGCCCGAGGGCTGGTGGGGCACGGTTTGCGAGCTGTGTTAGGCACAGCGCACATTGATTGACCGGGCAAGGCTGTGCGCGGCGGGCATTGTGACGATGAGCCGAGGGGAATATAATAAATACAATTCTGTTTGGGAGGTCTTTTATGGCTAGCGTAACCCTCAAGGGCGTATACAAAGTCTATCCCGGCGGCGTGACGGCCGTCAACAATTTTAACCTGGACATTACCGACAAAGAGTTTGTCGTCATGGTCGGCCCCTCGGGTTGCGGCAAGTCCACCACCCTGCGCATGGTCGCCGGCCTAGAAGAGATTACCGACGGCGAGCTGTACATCGGCGACCGCCTGATGAACGACGTCGCCCCCAAAGACCGCGACATCGCCATGGTGTTCCAAAACTACGCCTTGTACCCCCACATGACGGTCTTCGAAAACATGGCCTTTGGCCTCAAGCTGCGCAAGACCCCCAAGGCCGAGGTGCAACGCCGCGTTGAAGAAGCCGCCAAGGTTCTGGACATCGAGCACCTGCTCAACCGCAAGCCCAAGGCCCTGTCGGGCGGCCAACGCCAGCGCGTCGCGCTGGGCCGTGCCATCGTCCGCGAGCCCAAGGTCTTCCTGATGGACGAACCGCTGTCCAACCTCGACGCCAAACTGCGCGTTTCGATGCGCACCGAGATCAGCAAGCTGCACCGCAAGCTCAACACCACCTTCCTGTACGTTACCCACGATCAAACCGAGGCCCTGACCATGGGCTCGCGCATCGTCGTGATGAAGGACGGCTTTATCATGCAGGTTGACACCCCCATGAGCCTGTATAACACGCCCGCGAACGTCTTCGTGGCCGGGTTCATCGGCAGCCCGCAAATGAACTTCTTTGACGCCAAGCTGCGCCGCGGCGAGGACGGCAAGGTCTACTGCCTGTTTGGTGCCGAGCGCATCGAAGTGCCCGCCGATCGGCTCAAGCTGCTCAAGGACGAGAGCGTCATCGGCGGCCGTGACATCATCATGGGCATCCGCCCCGAAGACCTCTCCGACGATCCCGAGGATCTGGCCGCTCTGGCTACCGCCTCCATCGATGCCAAGGTCGACGTGTTGGAGATGATGGGCGCGGAAAACTTCCTCTACCTGTCCATCCGCGAGCGCGACAACAACATCATCGCCCGCGTCAACCCCCGCTCGGCCAGCCGCGAAGGCGACACCATCAAAATCGCCTTCCAGGGAATGCGTATGCAGTTCTTTGACAAGGAAACCGAACAATCTTTGCTCAAGACCAGCGAGTGGGAGTAATTGCTCCGGCGTTCGGCAACATCACCCCAAAAAGCACCCGGGGGAAATCCCTCGGGTGCTTTTCTTTGGCGTTGCAAACCCAAAACTCCGCCGCCAATCCCCATGCCCTGTTGACGGTTCTGCCTTTCTCGCGTATAATGAGCGCGTTGCCTCGGCAATCGCCCCCGGCAACACCCGCATTCCATCGGATAGGGGCGTGGTGAAATGGCATCACAACGGTCTCCAAAACCGCCCTGGCGCGCGTGGCAGCACCCGATTTAGGGGCATAGTGAAATGGCATCACGTCGGTCTCCAAAACCGCCTTTGGGGGTTCGAATCCCTCTGCCCCTGCCAGACAAAGAGCTGAAAAACCTTGATGATTCAAGGGTTTTCGGCTCTTTGTGTTTTTAACGCGAAGAGCCCGAGAAACTGAAGAATTAACCGCCGTGCCGCCCGCAGAAAACAGGGTGGCGCATTTTTTTGTCCGTCTTTGTCCTGATTGAAACTGCCAAATCCTGACGATAAGGGTAGCGATAAGGGTAGTAATAAGGGTAGCGATGGGCGGCAAAACAGCTCCTCCGTTTTTCTCAAAAACAATCATACTATGCGAAGAAGGAGAACGGTATCATGGCTAGAACACTTGTAACAACCGCTCGGGGAAAAAAGGGCGACGGTAGCATCCGTTATAATCAGTCGATCCAAAAATGGGAGGCGCGGCTGGTCTACGGCAAAAAGCGGGACGGCTCCCCCGATCGGCGAACGCGGTACGCCGCGACGGAGAAGGAAATTCAAAAAATTCTTCGTGAGATGAGGAAGGAACGCGACAGCATCATCGACTTGGACTCCTGTGAGGCCCGCGAAATGACTATGCGCGACTATTACGCCGGGTGGCTGAAAAAGAAGCGGCTGTTGATCAAGGACAAGAGTTTTGATCGTCTGGAACAGACTGTCAACCTCCATGTGCTGCCGTTCTGTGGAATGGTAGTCATGAAAAACATGAACGCTACCAAGATTCAGGACATCATCTTTGCCTTAATCGAGGAGGAGTATTCCTATTCGGTCATCAAAAAGGCATACTACGCCCTGAATAATCTCTTCCGCGATGCGATGAACAAGGGCGACATCGAGCGCAGCCCCATGATGGGCGTCGTGCTGCCCGACAAGAAAAGCGACGTTATCCGCCCACCCAAGGAAATCCTGCCCTTTGAAGAAGACGAATGCCAAATTTTCATTGATGAAGCCACGCGTTTGCATCGGAATGGCAGCAGCGTTTATCGCTCGGGCTGGCTGTTTGTCCTCATGCTCAACACCGGCATGCGCATCGGCGAGGCACTGGGCCTGCGCTGGACGGAGGTCGACTGGGAGAAAAAGCGGATTCATATCTGCCGAAGCTGCTACACGACAAAAGTTCGAACCGAAGGCGCCGCGCGACGGCAACAAACAAAAGTGACCGACACCGTAAAATCAAAAACCAGCAACCGCTACATCGGCCTCAACCAAGCCGCCCTCCAAGCCCTCGAGCAACTGCACAGCATCAACGGCCACCACGAATACGTCGCCGCAAACAAATACGGCGGCCTGGCCAACTACAATAATACCTACAAAACCTTCGCCTCCATC